>Ga0129324_10000497_pt1 | contig 28430 bp, 28 predicted proteins | sample CPBDNA_7_FD_96879 | JGI IMG/M metagenome (GOLD analysis project Ga0129324, IMG submission 96879) | Freshwater to marine salinity gradient microbial communities from Chesapeake Bay, USA - CPBay_Spr_15_0.2_DNA | ecosystem: Environmental > Aquatic > Marine > Coastal | place: USA: Chesapeake Bay...
CCACCAACAACGTGGTGGGCCAAGTTGAAGCACTGCGCGACCTTGGCGCATTGCCAATGGACACCGACATTCATGCCGTGATCAAAGACTTGAACCTGGGCGATGCAGCCATCGACCCAACCACGCTGTCGGGCGAAGAACTGGTGAAAGAAGTGCAGCGCATTGTGAAAGCACTGATGGGTTATGGCGCACGCATGCCAAAAGAATTGATGCTGTATGTGAAGAACATGGTGTTCTTGGATGGCGCAATTGCCCGACTTGCACCAGAGCTCGACATCTTGGCGGAGATCGCATCGATTTCCATGCTGTTTGCCGAGCGCCACGGCGAACGCCTTGGCCGCGAACTGGGCGTGGATCACACCGCTATCGAAATCAACCTCGACAGCGTAAAAACAGGTGTGCTGGGTGTTGATGCCTCGGTGAATTCGCTGACCTATCGCGACTTGCAGGCACGCCGCGAACTGATTCAAAAGCGAATGCGAGATCACGTCGGTCGTTGATCTAGTTTCAGGTCTCGTGAGGGCACGTTTATGAGGCTGGTAGTTGCGCGATGCAGTGTGGTGTACGAAGGTCGCCTCGACACGTCGTTACCTGAAGCCACTCGCCTATTACTGGTGAAAGCCGACGGCAGTATTTCGATTCACGCCGACGGTGGTGCATACAAACCACTCAACTGGATGAACCCACCTAACGTCATTCGCGAACTTGATGACCGCTGGGTAGTTACTAACCCCAAAGGCGAAACGCTGACCATTCATTTGCACGAAGTGCACTCGGATTTCAGTCACGAACTGGGCGAAGACCCGGGCCTCACCAAAGATGGCGTTGAAGCGCATTTGCAGGTGCTGCTTGCCGAATTGCCAGAAAGCATTGAGCCGGGCCTCACGCTGATCCGTCGTGAATACCCCACTGCAGTTGGCCCAGTTGACTTGTTGTGTCGCGATGCCAACGGGCAAACGGTTGCAGTTGAAATCAAGCGTCGCGGCGAAATTGACGGTGTTGAACAACTCACTCGCTATATCGACTGCTTGCACGCCGATACATCGCTTGGTGCGATTCGCGGAATCTTTGTGGCCCAAACCATCAAGCCACAGGCTCGCGTGCTTGCCGAAAGTCGTGGCTTTGGTTGGTGCGAAGTGGACTACGACGAGTTGCGCGGCAAGAAGAGCGACGAACTCCGCCTGTTCTAGTTACTTCTTTTGAGGTTGTGGCCAGGTGCCGTCGCGGCCATCCATGCCGGCATTGAGACGCGCCTTTGCCATCAGCTCTTCAACAATTGGTCCGAGCGATGTTGGGTCTTCAACTGGTGCATGTGTTGGACCACGGTGCCAACCTTCGGCAATCGCCAACACTTGACCACTTGCTTCAAACACGCGACCCGTGATGTCTTTTGATTCGGCAGAAGCCAACCACGTAACAATCGGTGCAATCCATTTTGGTGAACGCTGTTCGCGCTCCTCTTCGGTTTCGGGTGCAGGCCCCAAGTTCTCGGTCATGCGAGTAAGCGCAACAGGTGCAACTGCGTTGACAGTTACTCCGTAACGAGCAAGTTCAAGTGACGCAATGGTGGTGAATGCTGCGATACCGGCCTTGGCAGCGCCGTAGTTGGTTTGACCAATGTTGCCGTAAATACCCGACACCGATGACGTGTTGATAATGCGACCATCAACTGGATGGCCTGCCTTGTTGCGATCACGCCAATATGCAGCAGCCATGCGCGAAGGAGCAAACGTGCCCTTCAAGTGCACCTTGATTACCGAGTCCCACTCTTCTTCACTCATGTTGGCCATCATGCGGTCGCGCAAAATACCGGCGTTGTTCACCACAGCATGCAAGTCGCCAAATGTCTCGACTGCGGTGTTGATCAGGCGCTCGGCGCCTGCCCACGTGGAGATGTCGTCACCATTGGCAACCGCGCGGCCACCCATGGCCTCGATCTCATTCACCACTTGCTGGGCTGGCGAGGCATCGCCACCAATGCCGTCTACGCCAGCACCCAAGTCGTTGACCACGACCAAAGCGCCATGCTTGGCAAGGCTTAAAGCATGTTCGCGACCAATACCGCGACCCGAACCAGTGACAACTACTACACGACCTTCACATAAGCGACTCATAACGACAAACCCTAGTCTCTACCCCGTGCCCGAAACTTTGTCGAACACCACACCCGCGATGCAATGTGATGTCGCAATCGTTGGTGCAGGGCCAGCAGGAATTGCAGCCGCGCTCACATTGCAAAAGTCGGGATACGACGTAGTGGTTATCGACAAAGCGGTGTTTCCCCGCGACAAATGCTGTGGTGATGGTTTGACTACCGGCGCATTGCGCATTCTTGAAGAACTCGAGTTCAACCCTGCATCTGTTCCCAGTTGGACGGTGTGTGAAGACGTGTGGTTGCGCTCGCCAGGTGGACGTGAAATGAATATGCCATTGCCACATGGCGCTGGTCAGTTTGCCGCGATCACCCCGCGCATCGAACTTGATAACGCACTCGTACAGCAAGCAAAAGATGCAGGCATCAGTGTGCTTGAGGGCAACGCGTTTACTGCCATCGATAACTCGCATCGCGATTTCGTAAGCATTGACGTTGACAACATTGGAGTTATTCGCTCCACGTTTGTAGTTGCTGCAGACGGCATGTGGTCGCCCGTGCGAAAAGCACTTGGGTTTTCGCAGCCCGGATACCTTGGCGAGTGGCATGCGTTTCGCCAATACGCAAGCAACGTAACTGGCTCGGCGAAAGATTGCTTGCATGTATGGTTCGACAAAGACTTGCTGCCGGGTTACGCATGGTCGTTCCCGCTAAAAGGCGGACGAGCAAACGTTGGCTTTGGCATTTTGCGCGGCGGAAAATACTCGGTGCAAGAAATGAAAGACCTGTGGCCCAACTTGTTGCAGCGCCCACACATTCGCGAAGCACTCGGCGTAACCGCGGTAATGGAAGATCGCCACACTGCATGGCCTATCCCCGCACGTGTCACCACAGCAACGCTCAGCAGTGGCCGCGTGCTGTTTGTTGGCGACGCAGCATGCGTAACCGACACACTGACGGGCGAAGGCATTGGGCAGGCATTGTTGTCGGGCCAACTTGCCGGCAAGGCAATCATCACCACCGGAAACCGCGAAGCATCAATTGCCCGACGCAATTACGAAAAGCTCGTGAAGCACCACCTGTTTGCCGACCACCGCATGAGCGCAACGCTTGGCAAGATTCTGCAGAGCAGCCTTGGCGCCCGCGGCGCGCTTCGCCTTGCCAGCCTTACCCCATGGACACGGCGCAACTTTGTGCGCTGGATGTTTGAAGACGAACCACGCGCAGCGGCATTTACGCCAAGCCGTTGGCACAAAGGGTTCTTGAAGCGTGACGGTGCCTTTAAGAACTACGGTTAACGCCATGCGTACACGTTTAACCGACATGCTCGACATTGAATTTCCCATCATGCTTGCGGGAATGGGTGGCGTGTCGTATCACCGTTTGGTTGCTGCAGTTTCAGAAGCAGGCGGGCTTGGCACACTTGGTGCAAGCACCATGCAAAGTGGTGAATTAGAAACCGAAATTGATGGTGTAAAGCAACTGACCAACAAGGGATTTGGCGTTGACTTGCTGACCGCACTTCCCCACACGCTTGAACGCGATGTTGACCTGATTATTAAGAGTGGTGCACGCGTGTTTGTTGCAGGCCTCGGCGTGCCGCGCGACATTATTGACAAGTTGCACAAAAACGGCGTGCTCGTTGGTTCGATGTGCGGAAAAGTTCGTCACGCAACGGCGGCATACGAAAGCGGTTGCGACTTTGTTGTTGCCCAAGGCACCGAAGGTGGCGGACACACCGGCACCGTTGCCACTATGGCGCTTGTTCCACAAGTAGTTGATGCTGTTGGCGACAAGATGGTGGTGGTTGCCGCAGGTGGTTTGTTTGACGGTCGCGGACTTGCGGCATCGCTTGCACTTGGCGCCGACGGCGTGTGGGTGGGCACACGCTTTATTGCCACACACGAAGCACGCGGTGTCGATGGCTACAAAGAAAAACTGATCGACACGCTTGAAGACGGCACGGTGATTACACGCAGTTACACCGGCAAAACCTGTCGAGTGGTGCGCAACGCATGGACAAACAAGTTTGAAGAGCACCCCGAAACGCTGCAAGGGTTTCCACAGCAAGCAATCGCCTCAATGCAGGCCGGCGTCAACCACTTGGGTTACCCAGAGGGAACCAAAGTTGATGTTGAACAAGAGTTCATGCCAGCCGGACAAGGTGTTGGCGCAATCAAGAGCATTGTGCATGCCGGCGACTTAGTGCGCACCATGATGGCAGAAGCCGAGCAATCGCTCGATCGCATTCACGCGATGCGTAGCAAGTAATTACGCATGGGAGTCCTTCGCTCAAACGTCAACGTACGCAGACTGTTTGTTGCGCAAAACGTTTCGGTAATGGGCGACTATTTTACGTACGTTGCTTTAGTCGGGTTGGTAAAAGACGCCACTGATTCCACCTTCTTGGTGTCGCTGGTTTACGCCGCATACGTATTGCCATCGTTCTTTTTCTCACCTCTTGCCGGCCCAATCGTGGACAAGTTTGATCGCCGCAAACTGATCGTGTTGATCTCTACTCTGCAGGCGATTTGTGGAGTCGGATTCTTGCTGTCGAATGCAGACCGCATTTGGCTGGCGTTGCTCACACAAATTGCGATCTCATCACTTGCCGTGATCACGCTGCCTGCATTTGGTTCGGCATTACCTAACGCCACGCGCAATGACGAAGAACTCCGCCAAGCAAACGCACTGTTTGGCTCTAGCTGGGGCGCTTCAGTGTTCATCGGCTCGGCAGTTGGCGGATTGTTTGCGGCCACCTTTGGCAGAACTGCAACGTTTGTTGCCGACATTGCAACCTTTGCGCTGTGTGCAGCACTTGTGGCCTTAATCAAAGTTCCATTGCAGGAACGCAAGGCACACGCTGTTCGCGAACCCATACGGCCAATCGCCGACATGCGCGAAGCATTCCACTATGCCAAAGAAAACAGCGTGATTTTTGCAATGATGGCGTCGAAAACTACATACGCAGTTGGGGCCGGCGCAGTTGGCCAGCTTGCGGTGCTGGCGATAGATGCATTCGACACCGGAGATGGCGGTAGCGGTTTGCTACTTGCCGCACGAGGCTTTGGGGCCGCAATTGGCCCATTTATCTTCATGCGCTTTGTACGTGGCAACATGCCACGGTTGTTGTTGCTGTGTGGAGTTGGCGGATTGATCTGGAGTATTTCCTATCTCGCTGCATCTGCAAGCCCAATGCTGTGGATGGCTGTCGTTGCTATCGGTGTTGCCCACATTGGAGGTGGCGCAATTTGGACGATGGCAAGTTACGGATTACAGATCAGCACACCCGATCACATTCGAGGGCGAGTGCTAGCGGGCGATATGGGCTTTGCCATGCTTGTCGCCGGGCTCAGCACCATCGGCACAGGAATACTCGGTGAGATCTTCCCGATTCGCATTGCCATTGCCATTGTTGCGGGTATCTCGGGAATTGCTTCCTGTAGTTACCTGATTGGAACTACAGGTTTGAGTCGGCGTCTGCGCAACGCGATGCCGCTTCAATCAGCCTGACCGCACGCGGGTCGGTGAACATCGAATCCTTCATACGATTCATGATGTAGCTAAAACCCATCTGTCGGTTTGGATCTGCAAACGACACCGAGCCACCCATACCTGCATGGCCATACGTACCTGGCGCATCGAACGCCAACTTTTCACTCGGCGTAACGAAGCCCATGGCAAACGAGCGCTTGTTTTGTAGGCACAAGTCAATTTCCCCTACAGGAGTTTGTTGCACGGTCATTTTCTTGCGCGTATCTTCAGTGACTAATCGAACAAGACCATTCGACGTTTCTGTTTCGGTAAACGTTGCCGAATACATGGCTGCCAAACTGCGTGCGTTGGCGATGCCGTTTGCACCAGGAACTTCGGCCGCGTGCATGTCTTGACGATTGAATACACCTTTCACGTCCATTGCGCCTTTCAGCGAAAACGCACTCAATAATTGTTCGCTTTGCACTGGCGCTGGTTGCGACGGAGTGGAAGGGACGCTTCCCTCTTTGCGTGGCCATCCGGTATTTACTGGTGACACGCGATGTTCAAGGTGCTTGGGAAGACCAACATAAATTTCGCCACCAAGTGGGTTGGAGATTTCTTCAGCAATAAAACGACCGATGTTTCGGCCATCTACTCGACGCACTAACTCGCCCGCCAGCCAACCGAATGTGATGGCGTGATAGCCGTGTGTGGAGCCAACAGGAAACAACGGTGGCGTATCGGCCAGCCGAGCAACCATTGTGTTCCAATCGAGCACTTCTTCATACGTCAGGTCGCCATCAACGGTGTACAAACCCGCCTGATGCGACAGCAATTGGGCAACCGTTACATGCTCTTTTCCATGCGCTGCAAACTCGGGCCAGTACAGCGATACAGGTTGTTCGTAGGCCAACAGCCCGCGTTCAACACACATGGCCACAGCCGTTGCCACCACCCCTTTGGTGGTGCTGAACACCAGCTGCAATGTGTCGCGTGTGTAGGGCTGCGTTGCTTCTTTGTCGAAGTAACCGCCAGCAATATCGACAACACACTCGCCTTTGTGAAATACCGCAACACCCGCGCCAATGTCCTCACGGCTTTCGATGTTGTGCGCAAACGCGTCAGCTACACCTTGCCAACCTGGTGCAACAAAGCCGTCAATAGGCACAATCAGCGAACGTCGTCGATGAGGCTGCGCAGCAATTCAATTTGTTGCACGGCATCAGGACCAACTGGGCTCACTTGCAACACGGTGACGCCTGCTTCTTTGTAGGCGGCCAACCGTTCCTTAATGAAACTCTTCGGTCCAACTAAGTGCGAGTTCAGCAACCAATCAGACGGAACTTTTGCTGCGGCTTCTTGCTTCTTGCCATCGAGGTACAAGTCTTGAATTTCGACGGCTTCTTGTTCGTAGCCATAGGCCTTGCAAATGTCGTTGTAGAAGTTCTTGCCACGTGCACCCATGCCGCCTACGTACAACGCGGTGCTTGGTCGAGCGAAATCGAGCACCTTTTGTTGATCTTCACCGGTGAGTGATTCGTCAATAGCGAGAATTCCACCAGCCTGAATGTCCATTGTTGGTCGTGATGCATCGCGCTTGGCATAACCCGCCTTCAACGCATCGCCCCACACACTCTGAAACTTTTCTGGGTAGAAGAAAATTGGCATCCAACCATCAGCAATTTGGGCTGTTGCTTCAACACTTTTGCCCATCAGGCTTGCCCACCAGATGGGAATCTCTTTGCGCACAGGATGGTTGATCAACTTCAATGCTTTGCCAAGCCCTGTGCCCTGACCTGCCGGCAACGGCGCTTCAACAGTTTTGCCTTGATACGACAATGGCTTTTCGCGCTTCCACACTTCGCGACACACTTCGATGTATTCCTTGGTGCGTTGCATTGGCTTGTCATACGGCATGCCATGAAAACCTTCAATCACTTGCGCGCCAGATGCACCAAGACCAAGAACGAAACGGCCGTTGCTGACATAGTCGCAACCCGCAGCAGTCATCGCAACAAGTGCTGGCGTGCGCGAATACACGTTGATGATGCCCGTACCGATTTCCAACTTGTTGGTTACCGCAGCAAGATAACCAATTTGGGAAATGGAGTCGTACGAATACGCCTCTGCCACCCACACCATGTCGAGACCAACTTTTTCAAGCTCAACAACCTGTTTGGCTGAAGACTGAAAGTCGGAGATGTAGTTGATCATCATGGAAAGTTTCATGATGACGAGACTAGATGGGGCTTAGTTAACTTTGCGAGTTCGACCTTCCCAATACGGTGCACGCAAGTCTTTCTTGAGGATCTTTCCGCTCGGGTTACGCGGCAAGGCGTCGATCCACGTGACCGACTTCGGGCACTTGAACCCAGCAAGACGCTCCTTGGCAAAGGAAATGATGTCGTCTTCGGTAACAGCCACATCGGGCTTGCGGACCACGATGGCCATTGGCACTTCACCCCACTTTTCGTCGGGCACACCAATGACTGCCACATCGGCAATTGCCGGGTGACCCATGAGCGCGTTTTCCACTTCGGCTGGATACACGTTCTCGCCACCCGAGACAACCATGTCCTTGACGCGGTCGAAAATGTAGACGTAGCCCTCTTCGTCGAGATACGCAGCATCGCCCGTCTTGAACCAACCATCAGCGGTGATCGTCTTCGCGGTTTCTTCTGGCATGTTCCAGTAGCCCTTCATGATTTGGCCACCCTTCACCCAGATTTCACCAACGTCACCAACAGGGACATCGTTACCCGTGTCGGCATCAACAACTCGCAGCTGCATGCCCGGAACAATCTTTCCGCACGAGCGCAACAACTTGCGCTTTGGCCCGGTGAGATCGTGATCTTCTGGCATCAAGATGGTGGTCGCACCCGTTGTTTCGGTGAGGCCATACACCTGCATGAAGTTGGTCTTGAACGTATTGATTGAACTTGACAACACCTCTTCCGAAATTGGCGACGCACCGTAAGCAATCAATTCGAGACTTGAGTAATCGGCCTTATCAACATCGGGCACCATCAGCATGAACTGCAACAGCACCGGAACCAAGAAGCCGTGCGTAATGCGGTGTTTGCCAATGAGCGTGACCAATTCGGCAGGATTGATGTCACGAATAATGACCGACTTTGCACCAAGTGCCATACCAGCAGTGGCCCAACCACCACCACCAATGTGGAACAGTGGCATTGCCACCATGTTCACGGTGCGATCAGTGAACTTCCAGATCTCGGCTGCAAACGGAATGAGTGCAAAGAAGTTGTTATTGGTGAGCATGACACCCTTTGGCCTGCCCGTGGTGCCACTGGAATACAACTGAAACGCAACGTCTTCTGGCGCCGACCCGGTACCGGGATCGGTTGTTGCACCGCTGTTGGAGAAATCTTCATATGACGGGAACTTGGCATGACCACCAATCACCACGATGGTCTTGACACCTGAAATGTCGTCCGCAATCGCATCGAGAATTGGCACGAAGTCTGGTCCAACAATGAGCACTTTTGCTTGCGAGTCGTTGACGATGTATGCAACTTCTGGTGCTGCGAGTCGCCAGTTGATATCAACGCTTACTGCATTGAGCAGGCCGCATGCGTAAAACACTTCAAAGTGATCGATGCCGTTCTTATCTAAAAACGCCACTCGATCCTGCGAACCAACACCAGCAGCCTTAAGTGCGTTAGCAACTTTGCACGAACGCTCGTACAACTGCCCCCATGTTTGTGTGCGGTCGCCTTGAATGAGCGCCACATTGTTCGGTTGGTTTGCCGCGTGCGTGCGCACGATTCCTGCGATGTTTGAAATGTTGTTCCCCATCCCGCAGAAACTAGTCTTGGGAGACAACTAACACAAGAGCGGGGTCCTCATATATGAGCGCGATAGAACTTGGATACGACGGAAAAGTAGCGATCATCACAGGAGCCGGCGGTGGCCTTGGACGCCAACACGCATTATTAATGGCTTCCCGAGGGGCACTGGTGGTTGTCAACGACCTGGGCGGTGCACTCGATGGCAGCGGTAGCGATAAAGGAGCCGCCCAAAAAGTGGTGGACGAAATCGTGGCCCTCGGTGGCGAAGCCGTTGCAGATACCAACAGCGTGTCCACCCCCGAAGGCGGCGCGGCGATTGTTGCAGGCGCCGTAAAGGCATTTGGCCGTGTTGACATTGTGATCAACAACGCAGGAATCTTGCGCGACAAGAGCTTTCACAACATGGACCCATCGCTGATGAACCCCGTGTTTGATGTGCACTTGAAAGGTGCGTTCCACGTAACGCAACCTGCATTCGTGTTGATGCGCGAGCAAGGTTATGGACGCATCGTTTCCACATCGTCTGCTGCAGGAATCTTTGGCAACTTTGGTCAGACAAATTACGGCGCAGCAAAGATGGGCCTTGTTGGATTCACGCGCGTACTCGCCGTTGAAGGTGCAAAGTACAACATCAAAGCCAACGCCATTGCCCCACTTGCACTTACGCGCATGACCGAAGCATTGTTCAGCGGCGCGATGGCCGAAAAGTTGCAGCCAGAAAAGATTTCACCAATCGTTGCGTACCTTGCTCACGAAGATTGCCCAGTAAGTGGCGAGGTGTACAGCGTTGGTGGTGGTCGTGTTGCACGCGTGTTCATCGCCGAGACCGAGGGATATCACAACCCAAACCTGACGATGGAAGATGTGCGCGACAACTTTGCACAAATCCGTAACGAAGATGGCTACGTAGTGCCTGCCAACATTGGCGAAGAAACAGCGATGTTTCTTCCCTACCTCAAGTAACGCGCACCATACGCCGTGAACACCATCCACGTTGCATCAAGTGATGGCGTGGACATTCCGGTGTACGACTATGCGCCAGGCTCAACACGTGGTGGTGTGTTGTTCTCGCACGCAACAGGGTTTCATGGCCGCTGCTTCAACAGCACTGCTGCACTACTTGCCGATAGCGCGCACTGCTATTCCTTCGACTATCGCGGTTACGGCGATGCAACATTGCCCACCGACTGGAACGTGACGTGGGGCGGTTATGGCGACGATGCACAAACCGTTGCCCAACATTGCGCACGCGAAAGCGGACCACTGATTGCGTTTGGCCACAGTATGGGTGGTGCTGCATTAGTAATGGCTGCACTACGCGAACCCGAATTATTCCGTGCATTGGTGCTGTTTGAGCCGATCATCTTTCCACCCGTTGTGCGCGAAAATGGCACTGCCGGAGGACCAAGCCCGCTGTCCGAAGGTGCTCGCAGGCGACGCACCACGTTTGCCTCATTTAATGAAGCAATCGCCAACTACTCGGCGAAGCCACCACTGAATGTGTTTAGCCCCGAGGTTCTCAGCGATTATGTGCACTTCGGCTTTCGCGCACACGAAGACAACACCGTGTCGCTGAAATGTGCGCCCGAACACGAAGCACGAACGTATGAATCGGGTGCATTGCACGAAACATGGAACGATCTAGCAAAACTGCGCATGCCCGTGTGGATAGTTTCGGGTCAGATGATCCCCATGTCCCCTGCCGCGTTTGCCAAGCCACTTGCCGATGCAATTCCTGGAAGCACGTTTGTGCAATGGGACGACCTTGGCCACTTCGGACCAATGCAAGACCCACCGCGCATCGCTCAACTGATTACCTCTATAGAAACGACAATTACATGACCGCATGGCCTATTCCTGAAGCACTCTCGCCTTCGAGTACCAGCACGTTTCAAAACTGTCCGCTGCAATTTCGTTTTCAAAATATTCAGAAACTTCCACAACCGCCAAACGTTGCCGCAGTAAAAGGCAACGTCGTGCACCGTGCGCTCGAGTTGTTGTTTGAACTCGAACCAGCACAACGCACCGAAGCGGCAGCACTGGCATTTGCTGGCACTGCACGTACCGAGTTTGAACCAACCTATGACATCACCGGCTTGAACTTAAATGAAGCACAACGTGATGCATTCTGGAAAGACTGCGACTCGTTGATGAAGAGTTACCTGCGCATGGAAGACCCAACAACAGTCAACGTTGTCGACCTTGAATTATGGGTGGAAGCACCTGTCAACAACTTTGGTTTGCGTGGTTACGTTGACCGCATCGAACGTGATGCCGAAGGCAGCCTGATTATTAGCGACTACAAAACTGGTAAAGCACCGCGCGAACAAGACGTTGATGCAAAGATGCAGCAACTGCACATGTACGCCTACATGCTGCGCGAAATGCGCGGCGAAGCACCAAGCAAAGTGAGCCTCATGTTCGTCAAAGACGGCATTCGACACACGCGTGCCGTTACCGAACAGACCATGAAGTTCGTTGTCACTAAAACATCAGCATTGTTTAAAACCATTTCCAATGCGTGCACCACAGGCAACTTCCCCACAAAGAAAAGTGCTCTCTGCAATTTCTGCTCGTTCAAGGATTGGTGTCCCGAGTTTGGCGGCAACCCTGCCGATGCCGAGGTTGGTGCAGCAGTGAAATATCCTCGACCTGCAGCATGACATTTGATCCCTCCGCCCGCTTCGAACGATTCGATAACACGGTTGACTCCTCGCTCGAACGCATCCGCGATTACAAGATGGTCAAAGTGGTGTTCAGCATTGCCAGTGCGGTAGGCGACTTTGGCATCTTGTGGCACATCATTGGATTGTTGCGTGCGCTTGGCAGCGTCGATCGCTTTCAGCAAGCACTGGTGTTTTCCACCATGATCGGCGTCGAAAGCCTGCTCCTGAATCAAGGCATCAAGCGGCTATTCCGTCGCTCGCGACCCACCACCCGTGGTGACGAGCGGTTTGCCTTGCGCACGCCCCGCACATCCAGTTTCCCAAGCGGGCACTCGTCATCGGCGTTTTTCTCGGCACTAGTGCTCACCTATTTCTTTGCTTGGCAATGGTGGCCTCTGTTTTATGCACTAGCAATGGTGATTGCCATTAGCCGCATCGGTGTGCGCATTCATCACGCCAGTGACGTTGTTGGTGGCGCCATCGTTGGCACACTGATGGGTATTGCAGGCCTTGTGTTTTTGAACGGAATCCAACTGATATGACCACCACATTTGCACTCACCTACGACTACCGGTGCCCCTATGGGGGCATTGTGCATGACCACGTGGCCACCGCATTAAAAGCCGGTGCGCCATGGAATGTGACATTCACACCGTTTTGCCTCGGCCAGTCACACGTTGAAGAAGGACAAACCGACATTTGGGATCGTCCACAAGACGACACCGGCATTCTCGCGCTTCAAGCATCCATTGCCGTGCGCGACACACAAGCCGACACGTTTTTGAATATGCATCACGCGCTATACGAATACCGACATACACAAAACGGAAATTTGCGCGAGCGAGCGCCGTTGTCTGAAGTAATTGCCAAGCACGGCGTAGATGTCGATGCGATGTGGGCAGAAGTTGACAGCGGTCGTCCGCTTGCCACCATCAAAGAAGAACACACGTCGTATGGCCGCACACACTCGGTGTGGGGTGTGCCAACATTTATTGTCGGCGACAAAGCCGTGTTCGTTCGCTTACTCGACCGACCAATGGGCGATGCGCAATTGGCAACCACCACGGTCAATCGCATATTGAACAACATTGCATGGGACTCACTCAATGAGTTCAAGCACACTTCGGTGCCACGATGAACCACGACATGCCCCGCTTTGACGATCGCATGAGCGACGCCGAAGCGTTGATGTGGCGTGCAGAGAAAGATCCGTTTCTTACATCCACTTTTGCCACGATCACCATTCTTGATCGCGTACCAAACTTTGATGCATTCGTCGCACGAATGGACCGCGCATCACGAGTGATCGCGCGCCTGCGCCAACGTGTGCAGCCTGCACCCGCCTCGGTAGGCCCACCTCGCTGGGTAGACGACCCCGAATTCAACATTGCACATCACGTGCGTCGCATGGCATTGCCTGCACCGGGCACCATGCGCCAACTGCTCGACCTGTCCACGCTGCTCGTTGCTGACGCCTTCGATCGTTCACGACCGCTGTGGCAGTTCACTGTGATCGACGGTCTCGAAGGTGGCAAGTCGGCACTCATTCAAAAACTGCACCACACCATCACTGATGGCCAAGGCGGTGTTGCACTATCGATGCAATTCCTCGATCTCGAACGCAACGCCGATCCACCCCCACCACTTGATCCATCGCTATTTCGCGAGCCTGTCGAATCATCAAGCAGCCCATCGGATTTACTTACGTCCTCGTTCCAAGACGTGATGCGTGCGCCACTCAGTGCACTGCGCCAAGTGCGCGAACTCTTGCAAGACCCAGCACAACTTCCTGGCCTTGGCACACAGGCCGCCGCCACGGTGCGCGGACTGGTTTCCGAACTCAGCACTGTCGATCCAGCGCGCTCGCCATTGTGGACACAGCGTTCGCTGCAACGACAAACCGAAACATTGCGTGCGCCGTACCGCGAGATGATTGATGCATCGCGTGCACTGGGCGGCAAATTGAACACCGCGTTTCTTACTGCTGCAGCCGATGCTGCTGGTCGCTACCACCGCAAACTTGGATCACCTGTTGAGTCGCTACGCACCAGCATGGCAATCAGCACTCGTAATGAAGAGTCGGGTGCAAACGCATTCACCTTGGTGCGCTTGTTGGTGCCCACTGGCGACATGCCAATCACCGAACGCTTTGCCGCAATCAACGAACTTGTTGAACAAGCACGTGAGTCATCAAAGAATGCACAGCTCGACACACTGGCAACCGCATCGTCGTTATTGCCCACATCGGTGCTCACCCGCATTGCCCGCACACAAAGCCAAACTGTCGACTTCGCTACATCGAATGTGCGCGGCGCCGGAATCCCGCTGTATATCAGCGGCGCCATGATCCTTGAGAACTACCCACTTGGACCACTAGGCGGTGTTGCCTTCAACCTGACCATGCTCAGTTACAACGGCAGTTTGGACATGGGCCTCAATGTCGACACCGAGGCCGTTGCGTACCCCGTGTTGCTATCACAGTGCATCAACGAATCGTTGCAACAGATTGCTGGTTATGCACCGAACGCACAAACGTTGACACAGGAAACAGCACGTGGCGACAACGCGGCTACGAAGCGACGACGCTTCAGGCTTGCGTGGTGGAAGAAGCGCTAGCAGTTAGCAACAAGCGAACATCAAGTAGCAAGTCGGCTACTTCGTCGGTTGATACCAATTCGCGGTTGAGCATTTTGGCGAGCGCCTCGTCGATAACGGTGAGGGCTTCGGTGATTACTGCAACTTCGCGTGCTTCGGTCATGTCCTTGACCATACCCGACCGGTGCAACGAAGGCATGACTCTGTGCATAACATCTCAGCCATGGAATTGCAGGGGAAAGTAACTGTCGTCACAGGCGCAGCCGGCGGAATTGGCAAAGCGCTTGCCGAACGCTTTCATGCAGAAGGCGCCAGCGTGGTGCTGGCCGACCGCGATGCAGTACCGCTTGATGCCACCGTGGCGAAACTGAATGCCACTCGCCCAAACAGCGCATACGCCGTGGCCGCAAATTTGGGAACCGAACAAGCAAACGCAGATTTGGTTCGTGCATCCATTGAAAAGTTTGGCCAGATCGATTTGTTTTTTGCTAACGCGGGAGTGGGACTTGGTAGCGACCTGTCCACCAGCGAACACGATTGGGATACCGCGTTTGACATCAACTTCAATGCGCATCGCTGGGCCGCAAAATATTTGTTGCCCGATTGGCTTGCGCGCGGCGAAGGATATTTCTGCAGTACCGCCTCGGCTGCGGGACTTCTTTCACAAATCGGTTCTGCGCCTTACACCGTGACCAAACACGCTGCTGTGGCCTTTGCCGAATGGATGTCGATTACCTATGGCGGCCGCGGTGTGTTGGTCAGTTGCTTGTGTCCGCAAGGCGTGAACACCAACATGTTGAAAGGCGCCGACAACAGCAACGACGGCCCATCGGGCAATGTGGTGCGTGTTGCTGGTGGCGTGCTCGAGCCCGAAGAAGTTGCACAAGCCTGCGTTGACACCATTCGTGCAGAAACGTTTTTAGTGTTGCCTCACCCTGAAGTTGCGCAATACATGGCGCTGAAAGCAACCGAGCGCGATCGTTGGCTTGCGGGCATGCGCAAGCTGCAAAAGCGCGTGCTTGGCGTTTAGCGAAACTCGGGCAACAGCGTTGCCAACTCGCGCCATTGCGCTTTTGGTAATTCCACTAAACCTTCGGTAAGCACTTGCACCGAAACGTGTGACGCGCCGGCGTCGAGGTGCTCTTTAATGCGACCGCGAACCGTGTCCAGTGTGCCCCATGCACAAATGGCATCGACCAATTTGTCGCTTTGGTTTTTGATGTCGTCTTCGGTGAAACCTTCGCGCAACAAGTTGTTGGCATAGTTCGGCAACCGTGTGTATGTGCCCATGTAACTGCGGGCGATCGCGCGAGCCTTTGTTGGATCGGTTTCTAAAATCACTGCTTGCTCTGGTGCAAGTGTTGGCTCACTGCCCAAAATTTCGCGAGCAACAGCCGTGTGTTGTGGTGTGGTGAAATATGGATGCGCACCGTCGGCGCGCTCGCCTGCCAACTTCAACATTTTTGGGCCAAGCGCTGCCAACACACGATGCAACGGAGTGGTTGGTTCGGCAGCCCTAAACAGTCCGCCATCCATTACGTCTAAGTACTCGACCATTGCCGAATACGGCTTGACATATGCGGTTTTATGCAACGACTTGACCATGTGGCCGTGGCTTGCACCGATGCCTAGCAGGAAACGCTCGGGAAACGCAGACGTCAGAGTTTTTTGACCTGCCTGCATCGTTGCAGCAGTGCGCGCATACATCGACGCGATGCCCGTTGCCAGGATCAAATTTTTTGTTGCCGACAACAAGATGCCTGCGTGTGCGAACGGCTCGCGACCAACCGCCTCGGGGATCCACACGGTGTTAAAGCCCAACTCTTCGAGCTCTTGCACGGCTTCGCGCGCCGCAGGCATTGGTTGAGCATCAAGTGTCCAAGTCCAGATACCAATTTTGCCAAGATTCAAGCGAGTAGTCATGCAGATCACTGTAATTCACACATCACGACAAATGCGCCGCTCACATCACCTGTTGCTCCTTGTGCTCTTCATGTATGCAACGATGCTTTCAAGTTGCAGCACTACTTCATCATCTCAAGACCCCAATGCTGCGACGGTGCGCAGTGTTATCGATGGCGACACCATCGATATCTCAATTAGTGGCAGGACTGAGCGCGTGCGTCTGATTGGTATCAATACGCCCGAAACCAAACACCCAACCAAAGGCATCGAGTGCTTTGGGCCCGAGGCAAGTGCATACCTTGAGCAACTGTTACCCAAAGGCACTCGATTGCGCGTTGAACGCGATATTGAAGCACGCGACATCTACGGGCGTCTGTTGTTATACATCTATGTTGCCGATACCGGCCTGTTCGTCAATCTCGAATTAGTTGCACGCGGGTTCGCACAACCTATGGTGTTCGAACCCAACACTGCCCACAAACTGGAGTTTGCACAAGCCGCAACACAAGCAGAGCGCAGCAATATCGGCATGTGGCAGGCCTGCCGCTAGTAGCGTTTGGTCAGTGACAACGCCAACACTTGCCGAACGCCTTGGCCACAATGCCAACGCGAAATTGGTCATTCTCAGTTGCGATGACCTCGGCGCATTTCACGCAGCCAACGTAGGTGTGTACGACGCGCTGCGTACAGGCTCAGCAACATGTGCATCGTTGATGGTGCCGGCACCATGGGCCAAGCATGCGGTGATGAATTACAACGGGGATGACATCGGCGTGCATCTCACTGTCAACAGCGAACACGAGATGTATCGCTGGGGACCACTGACCTATGCCCCATCGTTGCAATCAGGCGAAGGCGGTTTCCCGCGCACGATTGACGATTTGTGGGAACACGCAGACTCCGCCGAAGTATTGCGCGAATGTCGTGCGCAAATTGCCCGTGCAATCGAATGGGGCATCGACGTTACGCACCTTGCACCACACCTCACTGCAATTACTCTGCGTCCACAGTTTTTTGATGTGTACATCGAGCTGGCTGTCGAGTTTCAACTGCCCGTGCGACTGCCATCAACACTCACCGAGGCGCACGCGGGTTTCCCATTCCGCAAACTTGCAACCGAAGAAGGCGTGATCTTCCCCGATCACTTCGATCACGACTGGCGCGAAGGCAGCCGCGAGCGCGTGCTCGATTCACTACGCAACCTGCAGCCCGGTGTAACTGAAATTCATGTGCAACCGTGTGTCGACACGCCAGAAATTCGCGCACTTGGCACTGTTGCCCAAGGCTGGATTGACGACTACAACTTCGTGGTGAACGATGCCTCGCTGAAACAAGCAATTGCCGACAGTGGCGCAATCATGATTGGCTATCGCGCACTACGCGACGTCATGCGCGCCAGTTAATTCTTAACGCGACTACCGCACCCCACGAAACATGTCGTCTTCATATTCGCCTGCAACAAGCGGCGCAGTTGATACGAGTGAGGTAGCCAGAATCCAATCCTCATAAGGGTACGTTTCGGCAAGTTCGGCATCGCTGAGCCCAAACCAAAATGGTTCGTTTTCATCGATCTGTGTGCGATGTGCGCGCAACGCGCCCGACCGCGCATACAAATAGTTGCCAATTGGTACACGCGTGGTGATGCGACTATCAAGATCGGGGCGATCAAACCATGACTCATCAAATGGCGACTTTCCACGTAAGCGCAACATTGCTTCATGAATTGCTGTGAGTCGCATGCGTGACCACGCCGAGTAATACATCTTGAGTGGCTGCCACGGCTCGCCTGCGTCGGGATACCACGTGCTGTCTGCCGCACGATCGAAGGCAACGATGCTGATGTCGTGCACCTTGACATGATCGGGATGCGGATACCCGCGCTGATCATCGTTGTAGGTAATTAACACATGTGGACGCTCGCGCCGAATGATGCGCACCAATCGACCTACCGCTTCATCCATGTCGGCCATGTGAAAACAATCGGGGTGCTGGTTCGCTGGGCTGTCCAACATGCCCGAGTCGCGGTAGCCAAGCATCTCGACATGATGAAAGCCAATGACTTTTGCCGACTGCTCTAACTCTGCTGGTCGAAGTTGTGCAAGCAATTGTTTTTCGGCATCGCCCTCGAGCCCATGAAATGGTTGACCTGGTTCTTTCAACGCAGGGTTAGCAACATCGCCTTCTTCGCCACCTGTGCAACACACCAACACAGTGCGCACACCTTGTGCGCCGTACATGGCCATAGTTGGTGCGCCTTTTGACGCTTCATCATCGGGATGAGCATGCACGGTGAGTACACACAACGGTTCGTCTTTGCGCAACACGCCATGCAGGTTAGTGGCCTATGTCGTAACCTTGAGAGGTGCACAACATCTTGCGAACATGGTTGCTTGCGCTTGCCTACCTTGCAACGAGCAGCGTCGTTGTCGCATCATGTTCACAAGACGGCCGAGATATGAAACCGCCGACGGCGGGTCAAAACGAGTCAATCGCACTTGCCACCACCATCCCAGAAGAAATCGTCGAACCCGTTGCGTTTGCGATCGCTGCTCCGTGGGTGGAGGGCGCTCCACTTGATGATTTATTCACCTGCGTGGGTTCACGACTGTCGCCGAGTTTCACCATTTCTGGCCTACCCGAAGGCACTATCGCTTGGGGTTTTTCAATCATCGATCAAACCGCAGACAACGCCGTGCACTGGGCTACAGCAAACATCGCCCCCGAAACCACCGCTGTTGAAGCAGGCGTGGTGCCAGCGGGCGCCGTGCAATCACTGAATCGCATTGACAAGGTGGGATATGCAGCCCCATGCCCCAAGGTGGGCGAGCCGCACACCTACATCCTGACGGCATATGCATTGTCGCAACAGTTGGAAGTAAGCGAAGGCCAAGACTCTGAGACGATGCTGACAGCGCTTGAGGCTGGCTCACTGGCCATTGCGGCAACCACATTTACCGTGCTCCGGTAAGCCCAATTATCCCTATAGGTAAAGGGCAACCTGTCAAGATGGTGATATTGACTCATCGGCCGCCTCCCTCCCCATTGGGGTATTTCAGACCGACCTCAACGGTCGACTGACAACGGCCAACGACACCTTTCGCACACTCGCACTCGGTGGTGCAAGTTTCACTCCAGGCGTTGCACCATGGGTGAACGCCCAGCCATCAGACCGCGCGCTTGCCGAAGAAGCATGGCAACGTTCGCGCGAAACATCTGCTCCATTCAGTTTTGATTTCACACTCTGGAAAGTGGATGGCGATGTGTTTTGGATCAACATGTCGACACAACCCATGCTTGGGTCAAACAACGAAGTAATCGGCTTCATTGGCACCGCACACGATGTCACCGAAGCAATGAATCGCAGAGTGCTTAACAATCAACTGATTGGCTTGCTCGATAGCAGCGCCGACGCAGTCATCGTGTTTGACCCTCGCGGCAAACTTGTGTTTAGTAACGATGGTGCTCGTGCGCTGATTGGCGTGAGCGAACAATCCGCAGCAAGTGACACCGCAACACAAATGTTTATTCAAGCCATTCGCGATCAAGTGCCACGCGAAGTGATCTCGTCGCCCACCCACAACAAGTGGGAAGGCGAACTCGGTTTCCGCAGTCCGGACGGAATTCTGCGCACACTCAATTTGGTACTGCACATTGTGCGCGCAGCCGATGGAGCAATCGCCCACTACTCGGTGATTGCTCGCGATATCACGCAAGCAAAACAACTCCAAGACGAACTGAACCATCAAGCGACGCACGATGCGCTCACGGGTTTACCCAACCGCGTGCTGTTCTTGCGCAAGTTGTCGGAAGCACTTGAGCGCAGTGTCACCACCAAGCGCGGCGTGTCGGTGATGTTTATCGACTTAGACAAACTGAAAGATGTCAATGACAACATTGGCCACAACGTGGGCGACCAATTGTTGAACTCAATTGCTAAGCGTTTGGTAAGCGCCACACGCCCAAGCGACTTAGTGGCACGCATTGGTGGCGACGAGTTTGTGGTGTTGTGTGACGGCCTTGGCGATGAGCACATTGCAATGGACGTTGCCGAACGTGTGCGCCAAGGGATTACCGGACAAGTGATCCTGCAAGGTGTCGAGATCTTTACCAGCGGAAGTATTGGTATTGCCATGGCCACACCCGCACTATTGGCTGAAGAAGCACCTGCTGATGCCGCTGTCACGTTGTTGCGCAACGCCGACACTGCCATGTACCGCGCCAAGCAACGTGGACGCGGACGTTGCGAAATGTATTCAGACGAGATGCGCAAGAACGCCAAAGATCGCGTCGTGCTTTCAGCTGAACTCGAACGCGCGCTGGCAAAGCGCGAAATGTTTGTTGTCTACCAACCTGTGGTATCCACACACACCGGCCGCATCGCCGGCGTGGAAGCACTGTTGCGCTGGAACCACCCCGAGCGCGGGTTACTGACACCGCTGATGTTTCTTGATCTTGCCGAAGAGTCTGGATCAATTGGCCCAATCGGCGACTGGGTGATTCGTCAAGCATGCAGCGACGCACGCATGTGGATGGATGAAGGCATTGTCGAGCGCTCGTTTATGGCGCATGTCAATGTGTCGACACGCCAGTTGAGCGAGGCAGCATTTGTCGAACGCGTGATGGGCACATTGCGCGACACCAATGTGGACGCCGCGCACCTCACACTCGAAATCACCGAAAAGACAATGTTGAATGACAACCCTGCCGTGATGCGCACGCTGAATGCGTTAAAGCGCCTTGGCGTCAAACTTGCACTCGATGACTTTGGTACTGGATACGCATCACTTGCCTACTTGCGCGACTTCCCTGCCGATTACTTGAAGCTTGACGGCACGTTGGTGCGCGATATTGGCCAACATGGCGGCGACGATCCGATCGTGCGCTCAATTATTCAGCTTGCACACTCACTCAACATGAACGTGGTTGCCGAATGGGTGACAACCGAAGATCAAAAGAATCGTCTGCGATTGCTGGGCTGCGATTTCATGCAAGGCAACCGTGTTGCGCAAGCAGTTGATGCAGACGAATTACGGATTCAGTTGCGGTCGCGGACCAGTTCCGTTGAAGAACGCAATTAATTCATCTGCGCCCTGACCAAGTCGCAACACCGAGTTGCTCCCCACCATGTCGCCATAGACGTCAAGTGGAAACAATGCGATTTTTCCATCTGCCGCAGGACGCAACTTCTTGCCAAACCCGATGAGATCGAGATTGCTGTCCACCACTACTGCAGACAAGCCACCCCGTAGGACATCACCGGCTTTAAACGGATTACTGGTGAGTGCAAGGACCGAGCTTTTTACTAACGCCTGAACAAACCCGCGTTGACGCGTTGACCGTCCGATGTCTGCGGTGCCATCGAGGCGCCAATCGTCATCAACTTTTTGCTCAAAGGAGCGGCTGCGCGCATATGCAAGTGCCTTCACCCCATCAAGAGTCGAACAGCCTGGGCGCATAAACAAACCTGTGTGTTTGTCACGTGATGGGTGCTCGACACACACGTTCACCCCGCCCACCGCATCGACGATGCGCTTAAACCCTTGGAAATCGATTTCCACATAATGATGAATAGGGATATTGAGCGCGAGCTGCACCGTGCGCACCAAAACATCGGTGCCTTCTTGATACGCCGTGTTGATTCGTTGCTCTTTTTTACCGTTACCAATTGCCACCCACAGGTCGCGAGGGATCGACATCAGCGACACCGTTCCCGTGCGTTTCACGTAATGCAACACCATCAGCGTGTCGCTGCGCTGACCACCGATGTCTCCCGCATCACCAACGTTGCCGTAATCGGGGTCACCCGGGTCGGCGCCAACACGCGAGTCGGATCCAACAAACAAATAGTTTTCAAACTCGGCATCGGGCGGCGACAGCGCACTCGATGCTATTTCTTCACGCTGTACCGAATTCATGTCGGCATTAACAGCGCGCACCATGCCAACGGCACCAAAGAGCGATACAGCAAGCGCAACAAGAGCCGCGATCAATAGTGATTGCACCCAAGTTTTCTTGGCACGCGGCTGAAAAATAGTGTCACTCACTGCACGAAACGGTACTCGTTATTGTGCACGCAAATGGACCACGTCGCCCGTATCGATGTGGTGCGATACCGCGCAATCATCAAGCACCACCAAGCGACCGTCTGCTTGCACATCAATTGCTCTGCCTTCTACAACATGACCTGCCGCCATGTCGACACGCACCGCTTGACCCAGTGTTGCAAGTGATGCCGAATACCGCTCGTGCATCTGCTCGGGCGACAGCGCTTCGTATTCATCAATCACCATCAACATGTTGCGCAACACATCAACGGGTGTCGTGGTGCGAAGCGGTGCAGCAATTGCTAGCGACATTGCATCTGGTGGAGCCCAATTGACATTGACTCCGATACCGACAACAACAACATCACTTCCACCCTGGGCCAAGATTCCAGAAACCTTTTTGTTGTCAATCAACAAATCATTTGGCCACTTCATGTCGGGCAGTACTCCCGTGAGTTGCTGGCAAGCACGCGCCGCACTCATGCCCACCATCTGTGTGAACTGATGCATCGGGCGTGTTCGTGTTTCGCTTGTGCGAAACAACAACGACACCAGCAAGTTGGTACCGGGCTCGGCCACCCACGTGCGATCAAGGCGGCCCTTACCCGCAGACTGAAAATCGGCCATCAGCACGCTGTGGTGTTTCGCCCCCTCGCCCGCCAATGCGACCAAATCGGAGTTGGTGCTGCCTGTTTCAGCAACCCGCGTAACCCACCAGCCATTGGGCCATTGCTCACCGGAGGTGGATTGGTTGGCTTTGGTGTTGCCCATTAGACAAAGATAGACCCTCGTGCTTAAGAAAATCCTCATTGCTAACCGTGGCGAGATCGCCGTTCGAGTTATTCGGACCGCTCGCGAAATGGGCATCGCCACCGTTGCCGTCTATTCCGAACTCGATCGCAATGCATTGCATGTGCGACTTGCCGACGAGGCGTATGCACTTGGCGGACAAACAGCAGCCGAGAGTTATCTCAACACCGAGGCCATCCTCGATGCCATTCGCAAAAGCGGCGCCGATGGCGTGCACCCTGGCTACGGATTCTTTTCTGAAAACGCCGACTTCGCACAAGCCATCACCGAGATGGGCGTGGCCTTTATCGGACCACCACCCGAAGCAATCGTGGAAATGGGCGACAAAGTTTCGTCACGCAAAGCAGCACTTCGCGGCGGTGCACCAATTGTTCCTGGCACTACCGAGTTTGTTACCACGGCAAAAGAAATTACTGACTTTGGAAATGAGTTTGGTTGGCCAGTAGCCATCAAGGCTGCATTCGGTGGCGGTGGACGCGGCATGAAAGTGGTGCAGTCTGCAGACCAAGTGCAAGAAGCAATGGACTCTGCACAACGCGAGTCGAAAGCATTCTTTGGTCGCGACGAAATTTATGTTGAGCGCTACCTCACCTGGCCGCGCCACATCGAAGTACAACTCGTTGGCGATAAGCATGGCAACGTGGTGTGGGTATCTACACGCGACTGCTCGGCACAACGTCGTCACCAAAAACTGATCGAAGAAGCACCAGCACCAGGACTACCTGATGGTGTGGAAGAAGCAATGGGCGAAGCAGCCGTTAAAGCAGCAAAAGCAGTTGGCTACTACAACGCAGGAACGGTCGAATTCATTTATCAAGATGACGACTTCTTCTTCTTGGAAATGAATACGCGTCTGCAAGTGGAGCACCCCGTTACTGAGGTGATTACCGGAATCGACTTGGTTGAATGGCAGATTCGTGTTGCGAGCGGCGAGAAATTGCCAATGACACAGAAGCAAGTTGCCGCCAAACGTAATGGTCACGGAATTGAAGTGCGTATCAATGCCGAGAACCCAACAGCCGGAAAGTTCTTGCCATCACCTGGAACGATTACCAAGCTGACTACCCCGGACGGATTTGGCACACGTTTCGATGGTGGATACGAAGCCGGCGACACCGTCAGCCAGTACTACGACAATCTTGTGGGCAAATTGATTGTGTGGGGCAAAGATCGTGACACCGCAATTGCTCGCACCATTCGCGCACTCGATGAAATGGTTGTTGAAGGCCTGCACACCACCATTCCTGCCGACTTGGCGATTCTTCGTCACCCCGACTTCTCTGCTGTCACACACAGCACAAAATGGGTGGAAGAAACACTCGACCTCTCGGGCTTAGTCAGCACGGTTGGCGGCTCAGCAACAAACGACGAAGGTCTTGTCGAGCGTGCCACCACGATTGAAGTAAATGGCAAGCGCTTCGACGTGAAGATGTGGGTGCCAGAGTTTGCAAGTGGTCCCGTAGCCAAGGCAAAGAAGCCAACCCGTGGCGCAAGTGGTTCGGGCGGCGCTGCAAATAGTGGCGACGTTGCCGCCCCAATGCAAGGCACCATCGTCAAGGTGACCGTCGAAGTTGGCCAAGAAGTGGCCGTAGGCGATTCGGTTGTTGTGCTTGAAGCAATGAAGATGGAAAACCAGATCACTGCTGAAAAGGCAGGAAAAGTCACCAAAGTCAACGTCAAAGTTGGCGACAAGGTGGGCGCTGGCGACATCCTCGTCGTTATTGAATAAGCGCCAATCGGGCCGCGCGACTAGTTTGTGTGCGTGACAAGCACGCCCGAACACGACGACATCGCCCCAACACCAGAGGCTGCCGCAAACGGACTTGCCACCGAGCGCACCCGCCGCCTTGACCGCATCGCGGCAATGCGTGCAGCAGGAGTCAACCCGTACCCCTATCGCTTCGATCGCACGCACACCCTGGGCGAAATACGCGCAGCACACGGACACCTTGAGGCAGGCACCGAAACCGAAACACGCGTGAGCGTTGCCGGCAGAATTTTGTTGAAGCGCGACCAAGGCAAACTCATTTTTTGCACCATTCGCGATCGCGCGACCGATATTCAGTTGTTTATTTCAAAGTCAGTTGTCGGCGACGCTGAGTTTGATGAAATCAATGAACTCGACCTCGGCGACTGGGTTGGTGCCACTGGCTTAGTGATGACCACACGCAAAGGCGAGTTGTCGATCAAAGTCGAGAATGCCCAACTGCTGTCCAAAGCCGTGCGACCACTGCCCGATAAGTGGCACGGACTCACCGATGTTGATACCCGCTATCGCCAGCGATACGCCGACCTGATCATCAACGAAGAGGCGCGCCGCACATTTGAGATTCGTCACGCCACGATTGCCAGTTTCCGCAAAACGTTGCACGACAACAAGTTCATCGAAGTGGAAACACCAGTTCTGCACATGGAAGCAGGCGGTGCACACGCTCGCCCATTCATCACCCACCACAACACACTCGACATGCAACTGTTCTTGCGCATTGCACTCGAGTTACACCTCAAGCGATTAATCGTTGGCGGCATGGAACGTGTGTTTGAAATTGGCCGCGTGTTCCGCAACGAAGGAATCTCCACGCGCCACAACCCCGAGTTCACGATGATGGAGAGCTACCAAGCGTTTGGCGACTACACCGAAGTGATGGCACTGACCGAAGAACTGATCACCAATGCATCGCGCGATGCTCGTGGCACCACTACCGTGACGATTCAGGGCAACGAGTTTGACTTAGCGCAACCGTGGCGCAAGGCGCGCATGATTGATTTGGCGGGAGAAGCCACCGGCACAACGCTGCACCCATCTATGGACGTTGCAGCAGTGCGCGAAGTAGCAACCAAGCACAACATCAAAATTGAAAAGCATTGGGGTTCTGGCCGAGTAATCGAAGAGATCTTTGCCGAACTGTGCGAAAAAGATTTGGTCAACCCAACGTTTGTTACGCATCACCCTGTTGAGATTTCTCCACTCGCTCGCCAAGACCGTGATGATCCGCATCTCACTGAGAGATTTGAACTGTTCATTGGCGGCCGCGAAATTGCCAACGGCTACAGCGAGTTGAACGACCCAATCGAACAGCGCAAGCGTTTTGAAGATGAACAACTGGCCAAAGCAGCCGGCGATCACGAAGCAGGCAGCCTGGACGAGGACTACCTGCGCGCACTCGAATTTGGAATGCCGCCCACCGCAGGACTTGGTATCGGCATTGACCGCTTGGTCATGTTGCTCAGCGATGCAGGCACCATTAAAGATGTCATTTTGTTCCCTACTCTTCGACCAGAGGCGAAATAACGATGAGCACCACACATGCATGGGGCGTTGGCATTGCCACCGTTGCCGCAGACGGAATCACACTCGATACCTACTTCCGCCATCTCGGTTGGGGTGATGCAGTTCCTGCAGGAACGCCAACCGAATCACACACCCATACCGACCCGCGACGTGGTGTTGCACTTGTTCCCATCGCACTCGCAATTGACACCACGGCAGCACCAGCGAGTGCAAGCGATGTGTACTTGCGTTTGCATTTGCTGTCGCATCGACTTGCCAAGCCACGCACCGTCAACCTAGATGGCGCATTTGGTTTGCTCGCCAATGTCGCCTGGACATCCATTGGGCCAGTTGCGCTCGATGCCCTTGAAGACGTGCGCTACAACCAACTCAAGCAAGGCATCCAACTGGTGGTTAATGGCGTCGACAAGTTTCCGCGCATGACCGATTACGTGGTGCCCAGTGGTGTGCGTATTGCCGATGCCAGTCGCGTTCGACTGGGTGCTCACCTAGCCAGTGGCACCACCGTGATGCACGAAGGATTCTGCAACTTCAATGCAGGAACACTTGGCGCATCCATGGTGGAAGGACGCATTTCAGCAGGCGTTGTTGTTGGCGATGGCTCCGACATTGGTGGCGGCGCCTCCATCATGGGCACGCTTTCTGGTGGCGGAAAAGAAATGGTCACCGTTGGCGAAAAGTGTTTGCTTGGCGCGAACAGCGGTCTTGGTATTTCACTGGGCAACAACTGCATTATCGAAGCAGGGTTGTATGTCACCGCTGGTACACAAGTAATACTGCCAGACGGCGCAGTGGTGAAAGCACGTGAACTCTCTGGCGCAAACGATTTGCTCTTCCGTAGAAACAGCCTGACGGGCGCAGTTGAAGTGGTACAGCGCACCGGCAGCTGGGGCGGGCTCAACGCCGCATTGCATAAGAACTAGGCATAGCCTGACGTGATGACGTTTGATGATTTCTACGCTCTGGTAGTAGCGCGTCGCACTCAACTGGTGATGGACCAGGAACGCGATGTCGATGTCGATCTGATCAATACTCTGTGCCGAACTGCCGCATGGGCGCCAAACCATCAGCAAACATGGCCCTGGTTGTTTGGAGTATTCACTGGTGAGGGTCGCCGTGGTCTGGGAGAAGTAACCGCAGATGCAATGCAACGCAATGGCGACACCGAATTGAAAGTGACAAAGACTCGCACGAAATACATGCGCTCACCTGTGCTGCTTGTTGTTGGCACCGCCCAAGGTGAATCTAAATTGCAAACGCAAGAAAATCGTGATGCGGTTGCCGCCGGAATTCAGAACCTATTACTCGGTGCAACGGCTATGGGGCTTGGCAGTTTTTGGTCTAGTTGCCCAAAGGGTGCAAACGATGACGTAGCGCAGCACTGTGGTTGGCCTGAAGGCACCCACATCACCGCGATGATTTACTTGGGATGGCCCACACGCACATTGCCCGAACGCGAACGGCCAGAGCCGGCGATCACCTATTTCAACTCATGATCAAAGGCCAACCGCAACCAGTTGTGCGTCGTGCAACTTCAGAGCGCTCCACACGCAATGCGGCAGCCGTCTTGAAGGCAATCACACAAGAATCAATCGCCAACGGGTTAGACGGCATCGTTGCCAGTTCGGTTGCCAAACGCGCAGCACTCACAACGGGTGCGATCTACAGCCGCTTTGAAAACAGTGATGAAATGTTGATCGCGTTATGGGAAAACGTGGTTGCTCCCGAATTCGAACC
>Ga0129324_10000498_pt1 | contig 28418 bp, 33 predicted proteins | sample CPBDNA_7_FD_96879 | JGI IMG/M metagenome (GOLD analysis project Ga0129324, IMG submission 96879) | Freshwater to marine salinity gradient microbial communities from Chesapeake Bay, USA - CPBay_Spr_15_0.2_DNA | ecosystem: Environmental > Aquatic > Marine > Coastal | place: USA: Chesapeake Bay...
CAAGAAACGGCGTAAGGCCGAAAAGGAAGATCAATGTCCGATTACGGCTCAGGTGGCGGCGAAAACGGACCGGTGTTTGTTGACGTCTATGGCACGGGGCGCAGGCTCGGCCTAAAAGGCCACCGGCGCGGACTCGAGCATCCGGACAATCGCTCCAAAGGGCCGCACGGCTTCGAAGGTCCGCACCCGGACGGTCCCTTTTGGCAGCGCGGCCTGAAGGGGCTTTTGCCGCTTTGGACGGTGTTTTGGGGTGGGTTCTTTTTCGGGCACGGCATCTTGCTGGTAATTTCCATCGTGCTGATCATCCCGGCGATCATTGTTGGTATGACCATTGACCCGGCGCGAACGGGTGTTTCTTTGCTGGTTACAGAAGTCGTCGCTGGCCTGATCGGCACGATGATATTTCTATTTGTTATGTGGTCACTGGTCGCGGTGTGGCGCTGTGCGCCGAATGTCGACAGCGTAAAGTGGTCGTGGGTCGGACGCCTTGTGGTTACGCTTTATGCCGCAGCATGGGGCGGCGCGGTTTGGAAATTTTTTGCATAGTTTTTTATCCTGAGGAGCCCATCATGATTGAAGATCCTATCGTCATCGTCGGTGCAGCCCGGACGCCCATGGGTGGCTTTCAGGGCGCGCTCAGCGACACCACAGCGCCGGAACTGGGCGGGGCTGCAATTCGTGCGGCGGTTCAGCGCGCCGGCTGCAAACCCGAAGACATCGAAGACGTCGTCATGGGCTTGTGCTTGTTCGCGGGCCTTAAGCAGGCACCTGCGCGTCAAGCTGCGCACTTTGCCGGCCTGCCATGGAGCACCGGCTGCACGACGCTCTCAAAAATGTGCGGCTCAGCGATGAAGGCGACCATGCTGGCGCATGACAACATCCTTGCCGGTTCGCACGACGTGATGGTCGCAGGCGGCATGGAGAGCATGACCAATGCACCATACATCCTGCCCCGTGCCCGTCAGGGCTATCGTTTGGGGCATGGCGATCAGGTCAAAGATCACATGTTTCTGGATGGACTCGAAGATGCCTATGACGAAGGCCGTCTCATGGGCACGTTCGCCGAAGACACTGCGCAGCAATACCAATTCACCCGCGAACAGCAGGATGCCTTCGCCATCGAAAGTCTGACCCGTGCCAAGAAAGCAATTGATGACGGCACCTTTGAAGCGGAAATCGAAGCGATGACGGTATCGACCCGTAAAGGTGACGTCACGGTGTCGAGCGACGAGCAGCCGCACAAGGCTAACATCGAAAAAATTCCGACGCTCCGCCCGGCATTCCGCAAAGACGGCACGGTGACGCCGGCGAACTCGTCGTCAATTTCCGACGGCGGGGCAGCGTTGGTTTTGATGAAGCGCTCCGAAGCGGAAAAGCGAGGCTTGACGCCACGTGCTATCATTCATGCACACGCCACTCATGCAAACGAGCCAGCGTGGTTCACCACCGCCCCCATCGGCTCCATCGAAAAAGTTTTGGGCAAAGCGGGCTGGAACAAAGACGATGTCGATTTGTTCGAAATCAATGAAGCTTTCGCTGTCGTCACCATGGCGGCGATGCGCGACCTTGATCTGCCCCACGACAAGGTGAATGTGCACGGCGGCGCCTGCGCACTCGGTCATCCGGTCGGTGCATCGGGGGCACGTATCATCGTCACGCTGATGAATGCGCTTGATAAGTATGACCTTAAAAAAGGCGTCGCATCATTGTGCATCGGTGGCGGCGAAGCGACCGCGATTGCGATTGAGCGTGTAAATTAATGACCCGCAAATTGATCTCATCGGGATCCGAGTTCGAACGTAAAATCGGGTATTCCCGCGCCGTCGTTGAAGGTGAGTGGGTGTTCGTTTCCGGCACCACCGGTTTTGATTATGCGGCCGGCAGCATTTCCGATGATCCGGCTGAACAAACGCAGCAAACGCTTCGCAACATTGAAGCCGCGCTTGATCAAGCCGGTGCATTAATGACCGATGTGGTACGCGCCAACTACATCGTGCCCGATGTTGCAGATTGGCCCGCGATCACCGAAGTGTTGGGGGCGACGTTCGGCGATATTCGACCGGCAGCAACCGCAATTGTTGCGGGTCTGGTTGATCCGCGTATGAAGATCGAGATCGAGGTGACGGCGAAAAAGCCAGCCTAGACTTTTACCACATATGTTGAGCCTGAACGTGACTCAGGATCATGAAACTTTGATAGGAAAATAACATATGCCGACAGTCTTGATTACCGGAGCCAATCGCGGCCTTGGATTGGAATTTGCGAAACAGTATGCGGCCGATGGCTGGTCCGTTATTGCGACCTGCCGGAACCCGATCGGTGTCGGCGAGCTGGCGCAGATTGAAGGTAATATTGCGGTTTATGGTTTGGAAATTTTGGACCCTGCATCATTGACGCGGTTCGCCGCCGACCTGGGCGACAAGCCGATCGATGTGTTGATCAACAATGCCGGTGTCTATGGGCCAAAGCCGGTGAAGGCAGCCGACGTCACCGTCGCTGATTGGACGCCGGTGTTTCAAACCAACGCCATGGCGCCGTTGTTGGTGTCGCGCACCTTGTTGAAAAATGTCAAAGCCAGTGAGCGCAAAATGATCGTCAACATTTCATCGATCATGGGTTCTATCGAAAAGGGTGCAGGCCCCAGCGAATATATCTATCGCTCGTCGAAAGCCGCGTTGAACATGGTCATGGCGTGCTACGCCGAAGAGATCGCCGAGACCGGCGTCGCCGCCGTGATGTTTCATCCAGGCTGGGTGCAGACTGATATGGGCGGACCCAATGCGGCCCTGACCCCGGCCGAGAGTATCACGCATCTGCGGGCGTCCATCGAAAAGCTGACGTTCACCGACAGCGGCAAGTTCTTCAATTACGACGGCACACCGTTACCGTGGTAGAGCGCATGGTCCATCGAGACGTGAGGGAAAGAGCGTGCACCTAAACGACGAGCAGCAAATGATCCGTGACACCGCCCGCGACTTTGCGCGCGAGCGCTTGGTGCCGGGCGCCGCGGATCGGGATAAGACGGCCGCGTTCCCAAAAGACGAATTGGCCGAGATGGGTGCGCTCGGGTTTATGGGCATGTTAACGTCGGAAACTTGGGGCGGATCCGAGACCGGCATGATCGCACATGCGCTGGCGCTCGAAGAAATCGCGGCGGGGGACGGTGCGATCTCGACGATCATGAGCGTGCACAACGGCGTCGGGCAAAAACCAATTGCTGATTATGGTTCCGATGCGTTGAAGGAACGGTTTTTGCGGCCACTGGCGTCGGGCGAGATGCTGGGCGCGTTCGCGCTGACCGAGCCGCAGGCGGGCTCGGACGGATCGGCAATCAAGACCCGGGCGAAACGCGACGGCAATCATTTCGTGCTGAATGGCACCAAGCAATTCATCACGTCGGGCAAGCACGCGGACCTATGCGTGGTGTTCGCGGTCACCGATCCGGACGCGGGTAAAAAGGGTATTTCCGCGTTCGTGGTGCCGACCGACACCGAAGGGTATGCGGTGACGGGCATCGAAAAAAAGATGGGACAGCGCTGTTCCGACACGGCTCAGATCACATTCACCGACTGTCGGCTTACGCCCGAGCTTTTGTTGGGTGAAGAAGGGCAGGGGTATGGCATCGCGCTTTCTAACTTGGAAGGCGGGCGGATCGGCATCGCGGCGCAGTCGGTCGGGATGGCACGGGCTGCGCTTGAGGTTGCCATTGATTACGCCAAAGACCGGGTTAGCTTCGGTAAGCCGATCATGGACCACCAAGCCGTCGGACACCGCTTGGCTGACATGGCAACCGAGATCGAAGCCGCGCGTTTGATGTATTTGAATGCCGCCCGTCTCCGCGAAGCCGGCGAACCTTGTCTAAAGGAAGCATCTATGGCCAAGCTGTTCGCGTCTGAAATGGCCGAGCGTGCGTGCTCCGGCGCTATTCAAACACTGGGTGGCTACGGCTACGTCGAAGATTTTCCGGTTGAGCGTATCTATCGCGATGTTCGCGTTTGTCAAATTTACGAAGGTACATCTGACGTGCAACGCATGGTTATCGCACGGGCGGTCGGATCGATATAAGAATAAAAAGGGGAGAAATACATGTCAAATCCGATTGAGTTCTATTTCGATTTTTCGTCACCGTATGCATACTTTGCAGCGCAAAAAATTGACGAGTTGATTGAAGGTTTTGATCGCACCGTTGAATGGAAACCGATGCTGTTGGGCGTTGCGCTGAAGCAGACGGGCAGCCAACCGCTCGCGCACATTCCGATGAAGGGCGAGTATTGCGTCCATGATTGGGAACGTTTGGCGCGGTTTCAGGAACTGCCGTGGAAGATGCCCGACCCGTTCCCTATTGCAACCCAGGCGACCGGGCGGGCGTATTACTGGATTTACGATCAGGACCCGGCCAAAGCGAAAGCGTTCGCGTGGGATTGCCTATCGACATTTTTCGGCAAGGGGGAAGATATCGGTGCGGCGGACGCCGTCGCTGCCATTGCCGCCCGCCACGGCTTCGAACAAGATGCGGTAATTGCTGCGCTCGGGGATGACGCCGTCAAGCAACGCCTGAAGGATGAAACCAATGCCGCCATCGAAAAGGGTGTGTTCGGTTCGCCTTTCGTGATCGTTGATGGTGAGCAGTTCTGGGGTGCGGATCGACTGTGGATGGTTAAACGCTGGCTCCGTTCCGGTGGCTGGTAAAACAAGGAAACTATGATGGCATTTAAAAAAGGTATTAAAGATCTGGTCGCCGAAGCTGAAGCCGAGGTCAAAACGCTGTCCTTGCAAGACGCCATCGCGCGGCATGGTTCAGACGATTTGATGTTCGTCGACGTGCGCGATATTCGCGAGCTTGAGCGTGACGGCATGATCCCAGGTGCTTATCACGCGCCGCGCGGCATGCTCGAATTTTGGTTTGATCCGGAAAGCCCTTACTTCAAAGAAGCGCTTGGTGACGAGAACAAGACCTATGTGTTTTATTGCGCAGCGGCGTGGCGCTCGGCGTTGTCAGTTAAGACGCTGCAAGACATGGGCATGACCAATGCGGTGCAATTTGCCGACGGCTTCAAGGCTTGGAAAGAAGCCGGCGGGCCTGTCGGAGAACGTCCGGCGAAGGATGCGTAAGGGCTGCTCATGACTCACCTTCGCTCCACCGTCGATCCTGCCAGCGCGGCGTTTAAAGCCAATCAAGATGCGCTGTCGAAACAGTTGCAAGATTTGGCTGACAAGCTTGCCGTCATCAAAATGGGCGGTGGCGAAGGGGCACGGGCGAAGCACCTGGCGCGGGGTAAGTTGCCAGTCCGTGATCGCATTCGTAACCTGATTGATCCGGGCGCGCCGTTTTTGGAATTTTCCCAGTTTGCTGCCTATCAGGTATATGACGATGACGTGCCTGCTGCCGGAATCGTCACCGGCATTGGCCCGGTTGAGGGTACCGAATGCGTGATCGTTGCCAACGACGCCACCGTCAAAGGCGGCACATACTATCCATTGACGGTAAAAAAACATTTGCGCGCCCAAGAAATTGCCCGTGAAAACAATCTGCCGTGTATTTATTTGGTCGACAGCGGCGGCGCGTTTTTGCCGCGCCAAGATGATGTGTTTCCGGACAAAGAACATTTCGGCCGCATCTTCTTCAATCAAGCAACGATGTCTGCAGCGGGCATTCCGCAGATTGCGGTGGTCATGGGATCGTGCACGGCGGGCGGTGCCTATGTGCCGGCGATGTGTGACGAGAGCATCATCGTGCAGGGACAGGGCACGATCTTTTTAGGTGGACCGCCGTTGGTCAAAGCGGCGACGGGTGAAATTGTGTCTGCCGAAGAGTTGGGCGGCGCCGAGGTGCATTCAAAGATTTCTGGCGTCACCGATCATATGGCGCGCGATGATCTGCACGCCCTGCAATTGGCACGTCGCGCGATCCGAAATCTCAATCGCGTCAAACGTATTGAGATGGATGTCCGCACGCCTGTTGCCCCAAAATACGATCCGGCCGAGTTGACCGGGATCGCGCCTGTCGATTTAAAAAAGCCGTTTGATGTGCGTGAAATTATCGCGCGGATCGTCGACGGCTCTGAATTCGATGAGTTTAAAAAGCTATACGGTGACTCCTTGGTTTGTGGCTTCGCGCATATTCACGGCTATCCCGTCGGTATTGTCGCCAACAACGGCATTCTGTTCGGCGAGAGCGCACAAAAAGGTGCGCACTTTATTGAGCTGTGCGCGAAACGGAAGATTCCTTTGGTCTTCTTGCAAAACATCGCCGGCTTTATGGTCGGCAAAAAGTACGAGCAAGGCGGTATCGCGAAAGACGGCGCAAAGATGGTCACCGCCGTTGCGTGCGCCAACGTGCCTAAGTTCACGGTTGTTATCGGGGGCAGCTTTGGTGCCGGGAACTATTCCATGTGCGGTCGGGCATACTCGCCCCGGTTTTTATGGATGTGGCCAAACGCCCGTATCTCGGTGATGGGCGGCGAGCAGGCGGCGACGGTGCTTGCTACGGTGCGCCGTGACGGCATCGAAGCTAAAGGCAAGAAGTGGTCAAAGAAAGATGAAGCCGCATTCAAAGCGCCGATCTTGGAACAATACGAAAACCAGGGGCATCCATACTATGCCAGTGCCAGGCTTTGGGATGACGGGATTATTGACCCGGCGGAAACGCGCACCGTGCTTGGGCTCGGTCTATCGGCGGCACTGAATGCGCCGATCCAAGACACCACGTTCGGTATCTTCCGTATGTGATGCGGCATCAGAGTTAAGAGGTTTGAAATGAGTGACGCAAAAACCGCAGCATCCTTGTTTACTGAAATTTCCGGACGCGGCGTCGCGACGCTAACGCTCCGTCGCCCCGACGTGCACAATGCGTTCGATGACGAGTTGATCGAACGCTTACGCCGCGAACTGCAAGGCCTCAGCAAAGATCCGTCAGTGCGTGTTGTCGTCTTGGAAGCCGAAGGTAAAAGCTTCTCGGCTGGCGCAGATCTGAATTGGATGAAGCGCATGGCCACATACGACCATGCGGACAATCTGCAAGACGCAAATAATCTCGGCAAGATGATGGCAACGCTGAGTCGGATGCGGCAGCCGACGGTTGCCGTCGTGCAAGGGGCGGCCTTGGGCGGTGGCGTCGGATTGGTGGCAGCGTGCGATATTGCAATTGCCTCCGACGCCGCTGTGTTTGCGTTATCCGAAGTGCGCCTTGGTTTGATCCCGGCCGTGATCGGCCCCTACGTGATCAACGCCATCGGCGAGCGCGCGGCATCGCGATATTTTCTGACGGCCGAGCGGTTTTCCGCAGCCGAAGCGCACCGCATCGGCTTAGTGCACGAGGTCGTGCCTGCCGATGAATTGTTGGCGGCCCGTAATGGTGTGCTCGACAACTTGCTTTTAGGAGGGCCTGCTGCCCTCGCCGAGGCGAAGAATTTGATTTCATACATTTCCAATGCAACCACCAAAGACGAGAAAGTCGTCCGCGACACCGCCGGACATATCGCCCGAGTGCGTGCCACCGATGAAGGGCAAGAGGGCGTTGCGGCGTTCTTGAACAAGCGCAAACCGTCGTGGGTGCGCGAATGATACGGGGGCAGGCGTGAGCGTCATCCAACGGTTACTGATCGCGAATAGGGGCGAAATCGCGTGCCGCGTGATCGCGACCTGTCGGCGGCTCGGGATCGAGTCCGTTGCTGTCTATTCCGACGCTGATCGAGATGCACGCCATGTGCGTTTAGCTGACCGGGCAGAATATATTGGTCCGGCGCCGGCGGCTGAGAGCTATCTGAATGTCGCCGCCGTGCTGAAGGCAGCAGCGCAAAGCGGCGCCGACGCAATCCACCCGGGGTACGGTTTTTTGTCCGAGAACGCGGGGTTCGCGGATGCGGTTGGTAAAGCCGGATTGATATTCGTTGGTCCACCGGCAGATGCGGTCCGCGCCATGGGCTCAAAAAGTGCATCCAAGAAATTAATGGAAAAAGCCGGCGTGCCTTTGGTGCCCGGCTACTTCGGTGCAAAGCAGGATTTTCAGACACTCAGCAAAGCCGCCGACGACATAGGCTATCCGGTTTTGGTGAAAGCGTCCGCGGGCGGTGGAGGAAAAGGCATGCGGGTCGTCACCGCAAAGGACGATCTGAAAGATGCTGTCGACGGGGCGAAGCGGGAAGCAAAGGCGTCGTTCGGTGACGATCAGTTGATGATCGAAAAATATCTGGATCGTGCGCGGCACGTTGAAATTCAAATCTTTGCGGATAGCTTCGGTGACGTCGTGCATTTGTTTGAGCGCGATTGTTCGCTGCAACGCCGCCACCAAAAGGTGATAGAAGAAGCCCCGGCGCCCGGGATGACCGTGCACCTGCGAAATGCTATGGGTCAAGCCGCCGTTGATGCGGCACGCGCGGTCGGCTACGTCGGGGCGGGCACGGTCGAATTTATGCTCGACGGCGATGCGTTTTATTTTATCGAAATGAACACGCGGCTACAGGTCGAACATCCGGTAACGGAACTGATCGCCGGTGTGGATCTGGTCGAATGGCAATTGCGTGTCGCCGCAGGCGCACCATTGCCGATGGCGCAAGACGATCTTGTTATTGATGGGCACGCTTTTGAAGCACGGTTGTATGCGGAAGACCCGGACAAAGGCTACTTGCCGCAAACCGGCACGTTGCAGCATCTTGTGTTTCCGGATCGGGTCGGCGTGCGGATAGATACCGGTGTTGAGGCGGGGGACCGGGTCTCGGTGCATTACGACCCGATGATCGCCAAAGTGATTGTGCACGGTCCGGATCGCCAACAGGCGTTGGCATCGTTGCGCCACGCGCTTGCGGATACGCGGGTTGTCGGGCTGCCAACCAACCTGGATTTTTTGATCGGTATTTGCGATTCGAAACCCTTTCAACGCGCCAAAATCGACACCCGTTGGTTGGATCGCCTGAAAGCGCCGAAGGCCGGGTGGCGCCGACAGCGGGCGGCGACACCGGCTGACTTGGCCTCTGCAGCACACTTTGAAATTAGCGCGCGCGGCGTCAAAGCATGTGAGCGCGCGGCACGGTCAGAAGATTCCCACTCGCCATGGTTCCGCACCGACGGCTGGCGGATGATCGACCGGGGACATCAGGACGTGCATCTTGCCGATACTTTGGCGCCCGATGCGGCACACCTTGTATCTGCGACGGCGCGTCGTCATGGCGGGTTCGATCTCGTGATCGACGGAGTGCCGTTTGATGCATCCACCGAAGGTCTGCGTGTGCTGGGGGATGATGCTGGTTTTCTGCACGTGTTCAGCGATGAAGGCCGCGCGGTGCTTTCGTTGATTGATCCTGCGGCTGATGATGAAGACGACGCGCGCGCCGCCGGTGGCTTGACCGCACCGATGCCGGGCAAGGTAACGGCGGTGTATGTGAAGGCCGGTGATGCCGTAAAGCGTGGCACAGCCCTTTTGATGTTGGAAGCGATGAAGATGGAGCACACGATCACCGCACCTGCCGACGGTACAGTTGCCGAGGTCCGTTTCAAACCCGGCGATCAAGTCGACGAAGGCGCGGCGTTGGTCGTGTTCGACGCGTAGGCATGGATGATGCACAAAATATGAATCTGCCAAAGCACGTAAAGATCGTCGATGTTGGTCCCAGAGACGGTCTGCAAAACCAGCCGAAATCCGTGCCCCTGGATGCGAAAGTGAAACTCGTCGATATGTTGACGGGCGCAGGGGTGCCGTCTGTCGAAGTCGGGGCTTTCGTGTCACCGAAATGGGTGCCGCAAATGGCAGACACGGCAGACGTGATGCGGCTGATTTCGCGACGCGCAGGTGTTTCGTACCCGGTGCTGGTCCCGAATATGAAAGGGTACGAGGCGGCGAAGGCGGTCGGCTGTGAAGAGGTCGCGATCTTTGGTGCGGCATCGGAAACGTTCTCGCAGAAAAACATCAATTGCACGATTGCCGAAAGTTTGGACCGATTTCGTCCGGTCGCGGAGGCGGCACTGGCGGATGGCGTGCGCGTGCGCGGCTATATTTCCTGTGTGCTTGGCTGTCCGTACGAAGGTGACATTGCGCCGGCGGCGGTCGCTGATGTGGCACGCGAACTCGACGCCATGGGGTGCTATGAGGTGTCGCTCGGTGACACCATCGGCACCGGCACGCCCGTGAAGGCGCAAACGATGATCAATGCGGTCGCGGCGCATGTGCCGTCAGATCGTTTGGCGGCACATTTTCACGACACCTATGGGCAAGCGCTCGCCAACCTGCTCGCCGTGATGCAGCAAGGTGTCGCGGTGATCGATACCGCCGTCGCCGGGCTTGGTGGATGCCCTTATGCTAAAGGTGCTTCCGGGAATGTCGCCACAGAAGATGTGTTATACATGTTGGACGGCCTCGGTATCGAGACCGGTATCGATATGGATAAGCTTTTGACGGCCAGCCACTTTATCTCGGGTGTGATCGGTCGTGCGCCGGCATCGAAAGTCGCGCAGGCGCGCTTGGGGCGTTAGGCACAGTCGTGACGGTTCATCTGCTCAAACTGTGTGTCGGCATCGAAGATGTCGAGCATCTGGTCGAGGTGCAAAAGCGACGGCTCGACATCAAACGCAAAGCCGGACAGCCGGCTGAGCTTTTGCACGTGACACGCTCGTTCCCGCGTCGCGCAGATCAGGTTTTGGACGGCGGCTCAATGTATTGGGTGATCAAACGGGTGATCCGTGTGCGGCAGCGGATATTAGAACTCCGGGAAGCCGTGAACCAAGAGGGAAAGCCCGCGTGTGCGATTGTCCTCGACCCTGAACACGTACAAGTGGAACGTCGCCCGCATCGCGCGTTTCAAGGATGGCGATATCTGCAAACCGGTGATGCGCCCAGGGATTTGCGTGATGTCGGTGCCGGTGCAGAAGATTTACCCGATGATATGGCTGATGCACTTAAGGAACTTGGCTTGATCTAAAATGGTTGCCCTATTTGCATGGTAGCGTTACCGATGGTAAGGACAATACCGCGCTGCCTATTAGGGCCAGAACGGATACGTATTGGAACTTTCATGCAGAACGACAAGATGGAAATCATCAATCCGCCGAATACCCTCAAGGACAAAGTTCGTGAGGGTGGGCCGGGTGCGGTCGACTTGGCGACGCTTGAACGCGCCGAGAAGGCCATTGCGGATATGTCCGACAGCTACCTTGAATGGGTCGAAGAAGATCTGAAGCGTATGGACGTTGCCTATAAAAACCTGGAACAGGCGGAAACACCCCGCAAAGAAGAAGCCGAGGCCATATTCCAGATTGCCCATGACATCAAAGGGCAAGGCGGCAGCTTTGGATATGATTTAATGACCGTGATCGGCAATGAATTGTGCCGCCTGATTGAGCGCAGCGACAGCTTTGGTAGCGCCGAAGTTAAGGCTATTAAGGTCCATGTCGATGCACTAAAAATTGTCATCAAGACGGGTATGAAGGGTGACGGCGGTGTCAATGGCCAGGCCCTCGTCGATGGCATCCGGCAAGTTGACGACAAGCTTCGGAAGTAAGCTTTTCTGCAGCTTTCCAGCAGTTTACCTGCTTATAGCCTCCCATCTCTGATCGCGACTTCCCGGAATGTCTGTAGGACTTATCCGGGGTTTTTGCGTGCGATTGCGGACCTTGCGCTGAGATCCTGGGCAATGCTGCGCGATTCCGCGAAGCCGCATGTGTGCGATGCAAGACGTGAAGCGTGTGGCGGTGCTTAGGCTTTGAACTTGCCCCAAACCGGGGTGTGATCCGAAGCCTTTTCTCTGCCGCGCGGGGTTTTGTCGATACCGACTTCCTCAAGCAGGTCCGCGGCCTCCGGGGATAGCAATAGATGATCGATGCGGAGCCCGTTGTCTTTTTGCCAGGCACCACGCTGATAGTCCCAGTACGAATACGCATGCGGCGTTGAATCCAACGCACGGAACGCTTCGGTTAGACCTAGGTTAATCAGTGTACGAAAGCGGTTTCGGCTTTCAGGTCGGCAAAGGGCGTCATCAGCGAAGGCGGCCGGGTCATACACATCGTCGTCGGTCGGGCAAACGTTGTAGTCGCCACCGAGAATGAAGGGAATTTGATCTTGTAACAGAGCGTCAGCACGGGCGATCAGGCGGTCCATCCAACCTAGTTTGTATGTAAACTTTTCATGATCGCTGCCGTCTTCGTTCCGCGTTGGGTTTCCGTTTGGCAGATACAGCGCAGCGACTCTTAACCCGCAGGTGTCGGCCTCAAGATAGCGCGCCTGAATATCGGTATCGTCACCCGGCAGGGCGCGGTGCTGCACCTCAATCGGCTGCTTCGATAAGATTGCGACACCGTTGTAGGTTTTCTGGCCGACCGTTTCGATATGATAGCCGAGTGCTTCGATTTCCATGCGCGGGAAACCGGCATCTTCGGTTTTTAATTCTTGGAGCAGGGCAACGTCAGGCTTGAAATCTTCAAGCCATTCCGTCACGCGGGGCAGGCGGGCTTTGATGGAATTGACGTTCCATGTGGCAACGACGGTCATGAACGGGCAACCTTGCCCGGATCAGACAGAGAAAGACGCGCCGCAGCCGCAGCTCGACGTGGCATTTGGATTATCGATTTGGAAGAACGCTGCGCCCAATTCGTTTTTGAAGTCGACGACGCACCCGGCCAGAAGGCCCATTGAGATTTCGTCAGTTACAACCGCCGCCCCGTTGTGGGTGAAGGTGATGTCTTCATCGGTGGTTTTGTCGTCGAGATCGAACGCATATTGGAAGCCGGAGCAGCCGCCACCGTTGACGGTGATGCGCAGCATCAATCCATCTTTACCCTCGATCTGGCGAAGCTTTTCGATCCGTGCAGCGGCGCTGTCGGTGATCGTTAGCTGTTGTTCGTTTGTCGTTGTGCCATCGGGCATTGGAGCGCTCCTTGCGTTCGTCCTGTAACCTTTATGTAGCCTACCTGATCTCGCTGTCAATTGCACGGGTATCGGACGCCGCTGCTGGGCGATCCGCATTGCCCACCCGCATGGTGTCGGCTAGGTTGCCGGAATGGATCATATTGGCTCCTTCGAATCGACGTCGGTTGAGCGTCCGCCGCTCAAGGTTTACGCGTGCCTCTCGGCAAACAGCCGTGGCCGCTTCTATCCAGAACCGGAAAGTAAGACCCGAGGCGCGTTTCAGCGTGACCGCGACCGGATCATCCATTCGGCGGCTTTCCGACGTTTGGAGTATAAAACCCAGGTATTCGTGAATCACGAGGGTGATTTTTTTCGGACCCGGCTGACGCACTCGCTCGAGGTTTCGCAGATCGCGCGCTCGGTGTGCCGATGCTTGGGGCTCAACGAAGATTTGGGCGAGACATTGGCGCTGGCCCATGATTTGGGGCATCCACCGTTCGGCCACGCCGGCGAAGACGCCTTGAAAGAGATGATGGCGCCGTTCGGCGGCTTTGATCACAATGCCCAGTCGCTGCGCGTCGTCACCAAGCTCGAAGCCCGTTACGCCGATTTCGACGGGCTCAACCTGACGTGGGAAACGTTGGAAGGGATCGTAAAGCACAATGGGCCGCTGCTAAAGCCGGGTGCCAGCGAAGATACGCTGCCGCGCGGCATTACCGATTATATCGCTTCGCACGACTTGGAACTGACCACCTACGCGAATGCAGAGGCCCAAGTGGCGGCTATTTCCGACGATATCGCTTATAACAATCACGATATCGACGACGGACTCCGTGCCGGTTTGTTCACCATCAAAGATTTGCAAGACGTGCCTTTGGTCGGCCCGATATTCCATGAGGTGCAGAATACGTATCCTGACCTTGATGAATCACGCACCATTCACGAAGCCGTTCGGCGCATGATCGGCGCCATGGTTGGGGATCTATTGCATGTCACGCAGCAGCGTATTGATGCGGCAAAACCGAAACAGCCCTCGGATATCCGGCATTTGGATCATCCGGTGGCGCAGTTCTCCGATGAAATGCGGGCGAACGATAAGGCGTTGAAGTCGTTCTTGTTTGAAAATATGTATCGGCATTATCAGTTAAATCGGATGACGTCTAAGGCGCGTCGCGTCGTCAAAGACCTGTTCCAACTGTTATTGGACGAGCCGGGCTGTCTGCCGACCGAATGGCGCAACCAAGCGGGTCCGCCGGGATCTTTGGAAACGGCGGCTTTGGTGTGCGATTACATTGCTGACATGACCGATAGATTGGCGCTGGATGAGCACCGCCGCTTGTTTGATTTGCAATCGCGAACATCGTAGCGCGTTAGAAATCGGCGATTTTTTCGCCAGATTTAAGGAACGTTAATCAATATCTTGCACCTTGTGCAGTGCGGCTGTTAGGCCGTGAGACATGTTGGCTGAGGCGCATTCACGCGTGCTTGGCGGCAAAACGTATTATAATGGCGCGATTCGGCAGAGCCGGCTGAATGCGAAGATTACGGCCCGAAGGAGAAAACGAATCTATGGCACTCTCGGCGAATTCCGACATGAAGGTGTCGGCGGAAGATGCGCTTGAAGGAGACGGCGCCGCCGCAAAGGCGAAGTCCGGCAGTAGTTCGCTCAAAGTGTTGGGCGCGTTGGTCGGCGTGACCGTGGTCTTGGGCGGCATTTGGCTCGGGTTCGGGGATAAAATTATGGGCATGATCGGCACATCAGATGCTGCGGTGCCCGTGATCACTGCTGATCCAGCTCCGATTAAGGTGCGCCCGGAAAATCCCGGCGGTATGAACGTGCCCAATCAAGGTCGTCTGGTGTATGGCGTGGTAGACGGCACATCATCGCAGCCGAGGGTGGAGCGGTTGCTGCCGTCGCCTGAAAAGCCGGTCGAAGTCGATAACGTGTTGAAGCGCGGCGTGCCGGAAACCAGCCGAGTTGTTGCCGAAACCGCACCGCGCGGATCTGCGGACACATCGGGCGCCCCGATGCGTCTTGAAGCTGGTGCCCCGGTCGCTGAGACACCGAGCGCCGACGACGTTGCGGCTCTTAAGCAACCGGCCCCGGCGTTGGCACCGACTGAAAGCCCAAGCTCGTCAGGTATTGCGCCACCTGCGCCGACCAGCGTTGCGCCGGAACCTGCCGCAAAGGCGGCGGTCCCGGTTGCCGCACCGAAACAAGCGCCTGTGCCTCCAACCACGCAAACTGAGACCGCAACCAATACGGCAACACCGGCACCACCGTCGCCTGGGGGGGATATTTCCAACAGCTACCGTATACAGTTGGCGGCGTCACGCTCGGATAAAGCCGTGGAAGCGGAGTGGGACCGGCTGCGTCGCCGACACATTGATTTACTCGGCGAGTTGCGCCTTCAAGTGACGCGAATCGACTTAGGGGCGACAAAAGGTGTATTCTATCGATTGCGCGCTGGGCCGCTCGCTGACGAAGCGGCCGCGAAGACGCTCTGTGAACGCTTGAAGCAAAGGAAACTCGGCTGCCTCGTGGTAAAGCCGGGGGCCTAAATGACTGTACATCTTGATGAAAAGCGGCCTCGGGCCGCCATCTTGGGCTGCGCCGGCCCGACCTTAACCGAAGAAGAAACCTTCTTTTTTGAACAGACGGACCCGCTTGGGTTCATTCTGTTTGCGCGGAACTGTGTCGATCCCGATCAGGTGAAAGCCTTGGTCAAATCGATGCGGGCAGCGGTCGGGCGCGACGATGCGCCGGTATTGATCGACCAAGAAGGCGGGCGCGTGCAGCGGCTAGGCCCACCGCATTGGAAGGTTCGGCCCGCACAAAGCCTGTTTGCCCGGATCGCCGAGGATGACCGCGCCTTGGCCCGCGAAGCCGCCAGCATCAATGCGCGGCTGATCGCCGAAGAACTTATTCAACTCGGCATCGATGTTGATTGCCTGCCGGTGATGGACGTGCCGACCAAAGGCGCCCATGAAATTATCGGCGACCGTGCCTTTGGTATGGACCCGGAAATCGTCTCTGAACTCGGCCAGTCGGTGATTACCGGGCTGGGTGCAGGGGGCGTCACGGCGGTGGTAAAGCACTTGCCCGGCCACGGTCGCGCCAATGCTGATAGTCACTTGGCGCTGCCGTATGTGGACGCTGGCAAGAATGCCCTGCGCCGGAAAGATTTTCTGCCGTTCAAAAACGCACGTTTCGCGCCGTGGGGGATGACGGCACACGTGGTCTATGAAGCGTTTGATCCGATGCGGCCTGCGACATTGTCGGAAACGATGATCATGGATGTCATTCGTGGCGAGATCGGCTTTCAGGGCTTTTTGGTTTCGGACGATATCAGCATGAAAGCGCTCAGCGGGCGGATTGAAGTCAATGCGTTGGCGGCCCTCGAAGCTGGTTGTGATGCCGTCTTGCACTGCAACGGCGACATGCACGAAATGCACGCGATCATGCGTGATTTGCCGGAAATGACCGGCATTGCTTGGGAACGCTTCCAGACGGGCCTTGCGGTGCGCCCTGCGAGCGATCCGATCGATGTGCCCGTCCTCGAAGCCGAACTCGCCAAGATGACGGCGAATTGGGCCGCGGTCGAGGTATGATCCCGGACGGTTTGTTTTACACGGTCTCGACATGGGCGCTGCCGGTGCTGCTGGCTGTGACCCTGCATGAGGCCGCACATGGATGGGTGGCGATGAAACTGGGCGATCCGACGGCAAAAGACCTGGGTCGGGTCAGTTTTAATCCTCTCAAACACATTGATCCCGTGGGCACGGTGATTTTGCCGGCGTTGTTGATGTTGGCGTCCGGTGGGCGGTTCATGTTCGGATTCGCGAAACCGGTGCCGGTAAACTTCTCAAGACTGCATCGGCCGAAGCGGGATATGATTTTGGTCGCCGCCGCAGGGCCAGGCATCAATTTGGTCATGGCACTGGTTGCGGCAATAGCCTTTTATGGGGTCATCCTGCTGGATCAGCCGTACCGAGATTGGGGGGGCGCATAATCTTGCAAATGCCCTATGGATCAATCTGTTACTGGCCGTTTTTAATATGTTGCCTATTCCGCCATTAGACGGCGGTCGGGTCGCTGTCGGGTTGCTGCCGTGGTCGATTGGGCAGTATTTGGCGCGGCTCGAGAGGGTCGGTATTTTCATTGTGTTGGGTGGAATCTTTGTGCTGCCGTGGATCGGTGGCATGATGGGGCTTGAATTGAACGTCTTCTGGTGGCTAGTGATCTCCCCAGTTGAGCACCTTCAAGATGCGATCCTCAATATCGTGGGATTGCGCTGACGCGGAAACCTGATACGCGCATGGCTGATATCGTCGAGTTTGATCCAAATACCCAAGAGTCCGACCTGGGCGGTGATGCGCCTGTGACGGTGTCGCCGTTTGTCGTCGACCTGGACGGCTATGAAGGGCCGATTGACGTGCTCCTGCAGTTGGCACGCGATCAAAAAGTCGATCTGGTTCATATCTCGATTTTGGCTTTGGCTGATCAGTATCTTGGCTTCGTTGCCGAGGCGCGCCGTCACAATCTGGAACTTGCCGCTGATTATCTGGTGATGGCGGCGTGGCTGGCGTATTTGAAATCGCGGCTTTTGCTGCCGGATATGTCGAGCGAAGAAGAGCCGACGGGCGAAGAAATGGCTGCCGCCCTGCAATACCAGTTGCTGCGCTTGGAATCGATGCAGAATGCCGGCCAAGCCTTGATGGAACGCGACCGCCTGGGCCAAGACTTCTTTGGCCGCGGCGAACCCGAGCGCTTTAAGCCGCGCGCGATCGAGGTGTTGGATGCCACGCTTTATGACCTGTTGCGTGCCTATGCCGATCAAAAGCAGCGCAAAGATGCGCACGAGCCTATGCACATCGAAGCGTTTGAGATTTATACCGTGGAAGACGCATTGCAGCGGTTGCGCGGCCTTGTCGGAAAAACGCCGGATTGGCAGCAGCTATGGTCGTTCTTGCCGGAGGGCCTGAAGGGCCGGGTTTTGACCCGTTCCGCCATCGCATCAATGTTTGCGGCGAGCTTGGAAATGGTCAAAGAGGGACGGATATTGATCCGCCAGTCCGATACATTCGGTGATATTTACCTGCAGCGCCGCATGGACGGCCCGACCGAGGTCGTCGACAATCCGTTGGACGGCGACCCGGACGATAACGAAGACCAATGAACAACACGAACACGTATAAGGGATGGAACGCTTGAACGCCGAACCTGCCAACGATGATGACGACGCCATTGATGATCTGGTCGATCCGGAGGTCCTGGACGAGGGGCCCGACGGCCTCGAAGATGGCGATGATGCGGACGCCGTAAGCACTGACGCTGACACGGATGATGCCGAAGAAGCGCCGAAACAGGTTGTACCGGTTGATGCCGAAACCTGGCAGCGTTATCGCCGCATCGTCGAAGCGTTGCTGTTTGCGTCTGCCGAGCCGATGACCGAGCGGATGCTCGCCAACCGCTTGCCGGAAGATGCCGACGTTAAAGGCCTGCTGAAGGAACTCCGCGAGACATATGCCGAGCGTGGCGTGAATCTGGTGCGTGCGGGCACGTCATGGGCATTTCGCACGGCGCCCGATTTATCCGAATTCCTGAATAAGGAAATCGAAGTTGCCCGCAAACTCAGCCGTGCCGCCATCGAGACGTTGGCGATCATCGCCTACCATCAGCCGGTAACCCGCGCCGAGATCGAAGAGATCCGGGGTGTCGGTATCTCCAAAGGCACGGTCGACGTGCTGCTGGAAAATGAATGGATTCGACCGCGTGGCCGCCGCCAAACACCGGGGCGCCCGTTGCAATGGGGCACCACAGACTCGTTCTTGGACCATTTCGGCCTGGAGACACTCCGAGATTTGCCTGGTACCGAAGAACTCAAGGCTGCCGGGCTATTGGATGCCTCGCCAGCGATCAACGCGTATCGCTCAACCGCGGGCGAGGGACCCTCGAACGAAGACGAAAATACCGGCGACGAGGATGATCCTTTGCCGCAAGATGCGCTCGGTGATGCACCGGAAGAGCCCGACGAGCCGTTGGACCCGGACGACGGCACGTTGTAGGCGTTCTGCGCGATCCAAATATGGATCGCAGATAGGCTATAAATGGCTTGCAATCCTAGGGCTCAAACGCGACTCTACGCCATCCTGGGAGGGTGCGGCGCTTGATTGGCGCCGTTGTCGCGTTTCGAAGGGGCGCGCTGTTCATCTGGACCGCTCTCGCAGGTATTGTAATAAAAACGCGACAGCGAATGGGATAAAAATAAATGGGTGCATTCAGTATTTGGCATTGGCTCATCGTGCTGGTCGTCGTCTTGGTGCTCTTCGGTGGCGGCGGCAAGATCTCGCGGCTCATGGGCGATTTCGGTAAAGGTCTGAAATCCTTCAAAAAAGGCATGAAGGAAGAAGAATCCGAAGCAGGCGACGCAGACGGGAGTGGCGACAAAGACAAAAAAGCTCTCGAAGGCGAAGGGTCCGAAACTGCATCGAAGAAAGCCGAGACCGAAAAAGACAAAGCCTCCGGCGGCTGATGCTGCTGTTGCCGGCAGTTTCGCTGCCGGCGTGTTTAATTGTCTTCTGATTGAGGTCGACCGCCATGTTCGATATCGGCTGGCAGGAAATATTTCTGATTGCCGTCCTGGCACTGATCGTCATCGGGCCAAAGGATTTGCCGCGCGCGCTGAAGACCATCACGGGTGTTCTGCGTAAAGCCAAAGGTATGGCGCGCGACTTCCAAAGTGGTCTCGATGATATCGTGCGGGAAACCGAATTGGCCGATATGCGCAAGCAAATCGAGGGCGAAACGGGGGGTGATATCCGCAAGCGTATCGAAGAAACGCTTGATCCGGACGGCGAGATATCACGCGATCTTGATGATGTGCGCAGCGTCGAAAATGATATGTCAGCCGCCACAAAGTCGTTCTCTGATGAGGTCAATCGCCCCGAGCCTAAGACGAAAGACACCAAATCTGAGCCGGACGCCACGTTGCCGGACCCGAACGATGCGATGATTTCCTCACCGCCACCTCCGCCTGCGCCTGCAGAGCCAAAGGAATCCGAGCTTTCAGAGACACCGAGCCCGGCGAAGAAGGACTAACGCGGTGGCCAAAGACGACGATCATATCGACCACGATAAAATGCCGCTGCTCGAGCACTTAGTTGAGCTGCGGACTCGACTTTTGTGGTCGGCGGTCGCGATCATCGTGCTGTTCATCGGATGTTTTTACATTGCCGACGAAATTTATGCGTTCTTGGTGCAGCCGCTAGCGGATGTGTTCGCAGAAACCGGGCGTGATCGGCGTTTGATTTTTACGGCCCTGCAAGAAGCGTTCTTCACCTACATCAAAGTGTCGTTCTTTGCGGCGATGTTTATTGGGTTTCCGTTCATCGCCAGCCAGATATGGATGTTCGTCGCGCCGGGCTTGTATAAACACGAGAAGTCGGCATTTCTGCCGTTTTTGATCGCCACGCCGATCCTGTTCTTTATGGGCGGTGCATTGGTGTATTACTACGTTTTGCCGGTGGCGTGGCACTTCTTCATCGGCTTTGAAAGCGCGGGCATCGAAGGCAAACGCCTGCCGATCCAGCTTGAAGCCAAGGTCAACGAATATCTGTCGTTGGTGATGCGGTTGATCTTTGCGTTCGGTCTGTCGTTCGAATTGCCGGTTATTTTGACGCTGTTGGCGCGGGCAGGGGTTGTGTCTGCGGACGGACTGGCGGCGAAGCGTAAGTACGCGATTGTGTGCGCGTTCATCGCCGCCGCGATCCTGACGCCACCGGATCCGATCAGCCAAATCGGCTTGGCCTTGCCGATCATTCTGTTGTACGAGGTTTCTATCATCCTGGCGCGGTTCTCCGAGAAAAAGCGCGAAAAACGTCGTGCCGAGGAAGACACAGCGATATTCGGTGATGATGACGACGATGATACACCAAAAGACGGCGGGGCGAAGAAGCCGGGACAAAACGACGACGTCGGCCCGTAACTTAAGCTTCGCGGTCGTTCGCCGCTAACATAATGGGACCAGACGTTTTCTATGTTCGATATCAGATGGATCAGAGACAATCCCGACGCTTTCGATAAGGGGATGGCCCGGCGCAACTTGCCGCCGCAGGCCGAATCCTTGATTGCGCTCGACGCGACCCGGCGCAACGCGCAGACGCGTGCGCAGGAACTGCAGACCGAGCGCAATGCACTGTCGAAGGAAATCGGCAAGATCAAAGCGCAAGGCGGAGACGCGGACGAGATCATGGCCAAGGTCTCGGCCTCCAAAGATGCTCAGGCCGCCGTTGAGGCTGAGGCGCAAACCGCGCTTGAAGCCCTGAACGATGCCCTGTCACGGCTGCCGAACTTACCGTTCGATGATGTCCCCGATGGCGCCAGTGAAGACGACAACGTCGAAATGCGACGGGTCGGCACGCCGGCCAGCTTTGATTTCACCCCAAAAGATCACGTCGACCTAGGCGAAGCGCTCGGCATGATGGATTTTGAAACGGCGGCCAAAATCGCCGGCTCACGCTTCGTGCTGCTGAGTGGCGGGCTGGCACGCATGGAGCGCGCTTTGGGCGCTTTCATGCTCGACCACAATACGGAACAGTTCGGCTATACGGAGGTCAATCCGCCGGCATTGGTCAACGACAAGACCATGTTCGGCACCGGCCAATTACCGAAGTTCGGCGATGACCTGTTCAAAACCACCGACGGCTATTGGCTGATACCGACCGCCGAAGTGCCGCTTACGAATATTGTCGCCGATCACATCATCGATGAAGACTATTTGCCACGCCGCTATACGGCGATGACGTGGTGCTTCCGTTCCGAAGCCGGGGCAGCCGGTAAAGACACGCGCGGTATGATCCGACAGCACCAGTTCTCGAAAGTTGAAATGGTCTCTGTCACCCATCCGGATCACTCGCTCGACGAGTTGGAGCGGATGACGTCGTGCGCGGAAGACATCTTGCAGCAACTCGGCCTGCCGTTCCGTACTGTCGCGCTGTGCACCGGCGACATGGGCGCAGGAGCCCGCAAAACCTATGATATCGAGGTTTGGTTGCCGGCGCAGGACCGCTACCGGGAAATTTCCAGCTGCTCCGTCTGTGGTGATTTTCAGGCCCGGCGCATGAATGCGCGGATGCGGGTCAAAGGCGAGAAGGGGACGCAGTTCGTGCACACCCTGAATGGGTCGGGTTTGGCCGTTGGTCGTACCTTGATCGCAATCATGGAAAATTATCAGCAGGCCGATGGCTCGGTGGTGATCCCAGAGGCATTGCGGCCTTACATGGGCGGGCTTGAGGTGTTGCGAGCTGATGGCTGAATCCGGGTTCGACCTCAAAAAAGCGCGCGTGCTGCTGTCCAATGACGACGGCATCAATGCACCGGGCCTGAAAGCCCTCGAAGACGCGATCCGCCCGCACGTGCGCGAGTTGTGGGTGTGTGCACCTGAGACCGAGCAGTCGGCGACCAGCCATTCGTTGACCCTGCGCCGTCCACTTCGCATCCGCCATGTGTCGGAACACAAGTACGCCGTCGACGGCACGCCGACCGATGCCGTGTTGTTGGGGGTCAGTCGCCTGATGGCCGACGCCAAGCCTGATCTGGTGCTGTCCGGCATTAATCGGGGCGGTAACCTGGGCGAAGACGTCACCTATTCCGGCACCGTTGCTGCGGCAATGGAAGGTGCCATGCTCGGTATTCCATCGGTGGCGCTCAGTCAGGTCTATACGGATCAGCACAAGGTGAAATGGGCGACGGCGAAAACGTGGACGCCGAAAGTGTTGAAAATGCTGTTGGCGCAAGGTTGGCCGAAGGGCATTTTTATCAACGTGAATTTCCCGGACGTCACCTCTGCCAAAGTCACCGGCGTTGAGGTGGTCCGCCAAGGACGCCGCAAGATCGGCGGTGATCTGACGCGCGGTGTCGATCCGCGTGGGGATGAATATTTCTGGATCGGTCCGCAGCGGGACGAACAGCGGTTTCTTAAGGGCACCGACCTCGCGAGCTGCTATGCCGGTGCCGTTTCGGTGACGGCTTTGGCGTTGGACCTGACAGACGGGACGACGCTTAGAAAACTCAAGGCAGGGCTCAAGTGATGTATGGACGCGATTTGGGCGTCCCCGACGCGGCGTCGCTGCGCGAGGCCCTGATCCGCGACGGCATTAAAAACGAAGCGGTCTTGGATGCCGTGGTGTCGGTGCCGCGCGAGTTGTTCGTGCCGGCAGCCTTTCGCGAGCGTGCGTACGAAAATTCACCGCTGCCGATCGGTTTGCACCAAACCATTTCGCAGCCGACGGTGGTCGCAATGATGACCGAAGCGTTGGACTTGAATGATCGGTCCAAGGTGCTCGAAATCGGCACTGGGTCCGGCTATCAGACGGTGATTTTAGCCAAGCTTTGTCGCCGTGTGTATACGATTGAACGCCACAAGCCCTTACAGGCAGAGGCGGAAACCCGGTTTCAACGAATGGGACTGCACAATATTACGGTGCGCGCCGGTGACGGCTCCAAAGGGTGGCCGGAACAAGCACCATTTTCCCGGATCATCGTGACGGCAGCTGCCTTAGATGTGCCGGCAACTTTGCTCGATCAGTTGGACGAGGGCGGTATCATGGTGGTGCCGGTCGGCCTGGAAGAAAACCTCCAGCATTTACTGCGCATCCGTAAATTGGATGGTGATATCGAAACAGAAGACTTAGGTCCGGTGCGCTTTGTGCCGCTGATCAGCGACGAGGATCCGGCCTGATGCGCGTGTTGCGTTGCGTTGGACAGACGTTGGCTTTGGCGACGCTTGGGCTCGCGCTCACGGCGTGCGGCAATGTCCAGATCGGTACGTCGCGCGCACCGGTCGACATCAACACACCCCGCAGCACAGTATCGCCATCGGGCACGATCAGCCGGGTGCAATCCGAAAGCTCGCGCAGCGCCTTTGTCGGCGCATCGTCGGTGATCGTGAAGTCGGGGGATACGGTATATGCGCTGTCCAGGCGCCACAGGGTGCCGGTGCCGGCAATCATCACCGCCAACGACCTTGCCGCCCCGTATTTGTTGAATGTGGGACAGCGCATCGAGTTGCCGCGTGGTCGCCAACATCGCGTCAGCCAAGGTGATACCTTGTATGCGATCGCCCAGCAGTATGATGTCGGTGTCTATGAGGTTGCGCGAATCAACGATGTCGATCCACCGTATACGATTAAGTTGGGTGAGATTTTGGTGATTCCGGAAGCGGACGCGCCGAGACGGACGTCCAAGACGGCGCCAGTTGCGTCGGCGCCTAAGCCCGCACCAAGCCCCATCGCTCAAAAGACTGAGCCCCGGCAGATGGAGCGCGCGCCCAAAGTCGCGGCAGACGCCGGCAAGATCGCCATGATTCCGCCGAAAAAGCCACCGGTTCCCGTGCCACCGCCGCCAAAGCGCGCCGGCAAAGGCTTTATTTGGCCGGTGCAGGGGCCTTTGTTGTCCAGCTTTGGCGCAAAGGACGGCGGGCTCAGGAATGATGGCATCAACATCAAGGCGGCCCGTGGCACGCCTGTTCGCGCGGCTGAAAACGGCGTCGTTGCCTATGCCGGCAATGAAATCCGTGGCTTTGGCAATCTATTGCTGATTAAGCACGATGGCGGTTACATCACTGCCTATGCACACAATGATCAATTGTTGGTCACGCGCGGTCAGCGCGTCGCCCGCGGTGACAAAATCGCCACCGTCGGTGCCACCGGCAGCGTCAACCGGCCGCAGCTGCATTTCGAAGTCCGTAAAGGTCGGCGACCGCAGGATCCTAAGAAGTATCTGCGTTCAAGCTAAGCCGGTCTCAGAGCCCTCGAGATGCCCCATAGAAAAAGGCTGTATATCGGCCACAACCTAACGGCTATAATCGAACGATGAATTTACTGCGCTCAACCCGGTTTGCGTTTGTCGTGATGGCGTTTCTCGTCGCGTGCTTGTTGGTCACAGGGCACGCCTATTTCGGCTGGCTGGGTGTCGGCTTTGTTGGCCTGCTTGGGCTGATGATATCCCACCGCGCGCAAATGTTTGCAGATCACAGCGATCCGCATGAGCGAAATACCCATCTGGTGGTGGCCATGCATAGCCGCATGTTGGATGCGCATAAGAACGAGCGCGAAGAGGAGGTCCTCAAGCGTAAACACATGGATCGAAATCGCTTAATGATGCATCGCGTCATCAATACGATTTTTGCGGCGATCTTGATGTTCGGCGGTTCGATGTATTTTTTGCGGCAGATGTAGGCCGAAAGAAGATTAGTTGAGCGGCTTATTCAGCTTGCCTGCCAAATCTTGAATGAATTGCCACGCCACACGACCGGAACGCGCACCACGCGTGACCGACCATTCCAATGCCTCGGCACGGATGTCGATGTCTGGGGCTTCCAAGCCGTAATGCTTGCAGTAGCCGTCGATGATGTCGAAGTAGGTATTCTGATCAACGTTATGGAAGCCCAACCAGAGCCCGAAACGATCTGAAAGCGAGACTTTTTCTTCGGTCGCTTCAGATGGATTGATGGCGCTTGAGCGTTCGTTTTCGATCATGTCGCGCGGCATCAGATGGCGGCGGTTCGACGTCGCATAGAACAACACGTTGTCGGGCCGGCCTTCGACACCGCCGTCCAAAACCGCTTTCAGCGATTTGTAGGCTTCGTCCTGACCATCAAACGACAGATCATCACAGAAGATCAGGCACTGCCGCTGCTCGCCCTTAAGTCGGGTCAGCAAGACCGGTAGTGACGGAATGTCTTCGCGGTGGATTTCGATCAGCGCCAGGATTCCTGGATTATCTTCGTTGATGCGTGCGTGCACGGCTTTGACCAAAGACGATTTGCCGGTGCCGCGTGCACCCCACAACAGGGCGTTGTTGGCAGGATAGCCGTCGGCAAAGCGACGCGTGTTGTCGATCAACTGATCTTGCTGGCTGCTGATGCCCTTGAGCAGCGCGATATCGACCCGATTTACCTTTGGAATGGGTACAAGGCGCGCGCCCTCAGCGTACCACACGAACGCATCGGCAGCATCTATAGGGGTGACGGGGGCCGGCGGCGGGGCCAAACGGTCCAGGGCATCGGCGATCCGGGTGAGAAGCTCTGTTGTGTTTTGATCAGTCATGGGGGCGCAAATTAGTCACGCATGTTGAGGGCGTCAATAACGTTAGGTGTCCAAACATTAATGCTTTGCAAGATATGCCGGAAGCGGTTGCAACTCGGCATATGAGCGTTATAGTCCCGCAACTTTCGAGCCTAATGGGTTATTTTCGATTACCAGCAGGTTTCGGGCAATTTTTGATGGTGTAAGGAGTTCGAAGAATGTTCATTTCGCCGGCATATGCACAGGCGGCCGGGGCTGCCGGTGGTGGCGAGGCCTTTCAGGCTTTCTTGCCGCTGATTTTGATCTTCATCGTGTTTTATTTCCTGCTGATTCGTCCGCAGCAAAAGAAAATGAAACAGCATCGCGAAATGCTCGCCGCTGTGCGTCGGGGTGACAAAGTGATCACCGGCGGCGGCATTATCGGTACCGTGACTAAGGTTGAGAACGACGAAGAATTGACCGTCGAGATCGCCAAGGACGTCAAAGTAAAAGTTCAGCGCGGCACCATTTCCGCCGTCCTTAACCGGACTGAGCCGGTCAGCGGCGGCGCAGCCAACGACACCGGTAAGAAATCCGGCGGCATGTTCGGGGGTCTGTTCGGTGGCGGCAGCAAGCCAGCTGCTCCAGCGTCTGAAGCTGTTGAAGACGATAGCAAGGCTGACAACAGCAAGGCTGACAACAGCAAGGCTGACAACGAAGATTCCAAAGACGGCACCAAGAGCTAACGCCTGGGCGTAGACGGGACGAAATCTAATGGTCAATTTTCCGACGTGGAAGAAGGCGCTGGTCGCCATCGTCTGCCTCATCGGACTGATGTTCGCGCTACCGAACTTCATCTCCGACAAGGTGACGCAACAATTCCCGGATTTCATTCCGTCACAGTCCGTAAACCTTGGCCTCGACTTACGGGGCGGTTCGCATCTGCTGCTTGAGGTCGAAGTTCAAGCCGTTATTGACGAGCAATTGGATGCGGCCGTTGACGCCGCTCGTGCGGCATTGCGGGGTGAGCGTATTCGCTACACCGGGCTTGGTAAGCAAACCCGTTCCATCAGCGTCAATATTCCAGACGAAAAAGACCGCGAAAAAGCCTTGGCGCTTCTACGCGATATAGATACCGACAGTGAGGCCACGCTTGAGGGTGAGAAAATCACCCTTGAGATGACTGAAGCACAGGTACTTGAACGCAAAACCTCGGCCGTGCAGCAGTCGATTGAGATCATCCGCCGCCGGATTGACGAAACCGGCGTGCGCGAGCCGACGATCCAACGCCAAGGCGAAGATCGCGTAATTGTTCAGTTGCCGGGTATCGACGACCCAGAGCGTGTGAAAGCGTTGATCGGCAAGACCGCGAAACTGACCTTCCAAATGGTTGATGTGGAAAACTCCCTGCAAGACGCCATGGCAGGTCGCGTGCCGCCCGGCTCGATGTTGTTTCCGATGGTTGATGGGGGCGCGAACGGCCAGCCGCCGATGATTTTGGTAAAATCCAAAATCGCGGTGAGCGGCGAAAACCTTGTTGACGCGCAGCCCAGCTTTGACGGTCGCAATAACGAGCCCGTGGTGTCGTTCCGCTTCGATACGTTGGGGGCAAAGAAATTCGGCGACGTGACCTCGAAAAACGTCGACCGCCCGTTCGCCATCGTGTTGGACGGGCGCGTGATTTCAGCGCCGGTGATCCGCGAGCCCATTTTGGGAGGAAGCGGTCAGATTTCCGGTGGTTTTTCGATCGAAGAATCGAATGATTTGGCACTGCTGTTGCGTGCAGGCGCATTACCGGCACCTCTCAGCATTCTTGAGGAACGCACCGTCGGCCCAGGCTTGGGAGCGGACTCGATTGCCGCAGGCCAAATCGCCAGTATCGTCGGCCTGGTTGCCGTGTTGATTTTCATGGGCGTGACGTATGGGCGTTTCGGGCTTTATGCGGACATCGCCTTGGTCGCCAACATGATTTTGATTCTCGGCTCGTTGTCGGCGCTGCAGGCAACGCTGACGCTGCCGGGTATCGCGGGTATCGTGCTGACCATCGGCATGGCGGTGGATGCGAACGTGCTGATTTTTGAACGTATTCGCGAGGAAGTGCGGGCCGGGCGTACGCCGATTTCGGCCATCGATGCGGGTTATAGCCGCGCGCTGACGACCATTATTGATGCCAACGTCACCACGTTGATTGCGTCCGTTCTGCTTTACGCCTTCGGTTCCGGGCCGGTGCGTGGTTTTGCTGTGACGTTATCGATTGGTATTGTCACATCGATGTTTACGGCGATCATGTTGACGCGTTTGTTCGTGGTTGTTTGGCTTCGTTCAAAACGCCCCGACAGTCTGCCGATTTAAGGAGCCGCCAATATGAAACCCCTTAATCTGATCCCGGCAGACACAAACATTCAGTTTATGTCGAAGCGTGTGATCTTTTTTGTTATCTCGGCATTTCTCGTGCTGGCCTCCATCGGCGTGGTGGCGAGCAAAGGTTTGAATTTTGGTATCGACTTTAAAGGCGGCA
>Ga0129324_10000499_pt1 | contig 28390 bp, 36 predicted proteins | sample CPBDNA_7_FD_96879 | JGI IMG/M metagenome (GOLD analysis project Ga0129324, IMG submission 96879) | Freshwater to marine salinity gradient microbial communities from Chesapeake Bay, USA - CPBay_Spr_15_0.2_DNA | ecosystem: Environmental > Aquatic > Marine > Coastal | place: USA: Chesapeake Bay...
AACCCCTCCCGCGCAAACCAATTTAAATAATTGCCAGGCAAATCGGCTATTAATCTGCCCTTATGTTTGCCATACGGCATTTGCATACTAATGAGTTTTTGTAAATCTTCTGGATGCATCATTCCACGCATGAATCAATTAAATTGGAATCGACAGTATCGCATCCTTCAGAAATTTAATCATCTGTTGATGGCTAAGTCAAAAACGAAAAAGGGTTATAGCTGATTCAGCTATAACCCTTTGAATGTTGGCGGAGCGGACGGGACTCGAACCCGCGACCCCCGGCGTGACAGGCCGGTATTCTAACCAACTGAACTACCGCTCCTAAAGTTACTTTACAACTCTAAAGTAGCATTTAAGTCTTATTGATGATTTTGGTGGGTGCTAACGGGGTCGAACCGCTGACATTCGCCTTGTAAGGGCGACGCTCTACCAACTGAGCTAAGCACCCAAATCAACAACAAGCCGCGCATGATACAGTCATTTTAAAAAATTTCCAAGTGCTAAATCGCGATAAGTTGTGATTTTTTTCGTTCTTGATCAAAATTACGCCACTCACTTCCAACTTTGCGAACAACCAGCCATAGAAATACCACTGTAAGCCCGCACTTCTAATGTATCGCCTGCTAATAGGCTGCATTGGACATTAATACATACCGCACTTCTGTCTCGCTCGCCAATAATCCCTTCCCAATTACTAGCCGTAGCTTCCCATCTTGCTTGCTGATTCATATCAATGAACGAAGCTGCCCTATTTGATTGTCAGTCCCTTCCCCAATGGGACTATTGATATCAGCAAAAGAATATTTATACCCTTGCGCTAAGATTACTTTGTTTGTGATGCCGCCATTTTTGGCTCAACAATCTCAATGAGATGGTGTGAGATTACAACAGTAAATGAACTACTTGTTGATGAAGAAGCTCTACTTTAAGGTGACCACTCATTATGGACGCGCGCAGATAAGCAACCAAGCCATTTTGAGTTGAGATGATTCACTTTTTTCTAACTGAGCCGTTAGATTTGTCAATTCATGAGACTGACATAATTCACAGATAATATTAACGCCAATTCAATCAACGAGAAAAATATGACTAACAGCGCACCCATAGATCAAACGACTGACTTTGTAAATGAATACGAGTCTGTGTACCAAAATATGTATGCATTCGCCTATATTGATCGAGATGAACACACGACTTATAACGCGGAAGAGCTGTTGTTAGAGGTCGTTTAACAAACTTACCGATTAAGGTGATAACAACAGCTTAAATCTGGCTGCCTCCAGCAACACATTCCAAACTCTTTCATTTATCTATCTGCATAGTAATGTTAAAGTGACCATCTCTCAACACCAGCTTAAAACCAAAGGAACGATCATGAAAGCCATATGGAATGATACGATTATTGCCGAATCTGATGCAACGGTTGTGGTGGAAGGGAATCATTACTTTCCTTTCAGCGCCATCAAATTGCCTTATTTTGTAGAAAGCCAACATACCACTACCTGTGGGTGGAAGGGTTTAGCCAACTACTACACTATTACTGTTGATGGTAATGAAAATGTAAACGCTGCATGGGTCTATAGAACACCCAAAGAAGAGGCATCAGCAATTAAAAACCATATTGCCTTTTGGAAAGGTGTGACAGTGACCAATTAAGTCACTAGCTAAGCCGCATGCATACCCTTATTAGTCAATACCAGCAAGTGAGAGCAGCCAGTCTGGAAATTTGTAGCCGCATTGAAAACGAAGATTTTGTGGTACAACCTTGCGCTGAAGTCAGTCCGCCAAAATGGCACTTAGGTCATACTTCTTGGTTTTTTGAAACGGTGATTCTGAAAAAATATCAGCCTGCATACAAAAGCTTTAATCAGGAGTTCGATGTGCTATTCAACTCCTATTACAAATCGGTCGGTGCACACACCCTACAAGCTGAGCGCGGCCATTTATCTAGACCAACGGTGGCAGAAGTCATGCGCTATCGTCAGCATGTTGATGAGGCGCTATTACAATTACTCAAGGAAGCTAATGTTACGACAGAAATAGCAGGACTAATTGAAATTGGTTTACATCACGAGCAACAGCATCAGGAACTGTTACTCATGGATATCAAAATGATCTTGGCTAGCAATGTATTGACAACGCAATATTGCAACACCAGATTAACAACACTCAATCAAGCAACACCTGCTACAACGCGTTGGGTTCATTTTGATGAAGGCTTAGTTGAAATTGGTGATCATGGTGCGAGCTTCGCTTACGACAATGAACGTCCCCGCCACAAGCACTATCTGTATCCGTTTGCTATGCAGCAAAGTCTAGTTACAAATGCTGATTATTTGGCGTTCTTAGCGGCAGGTGCGTATACAAAAGCACAATATTGGCTCAGCCAAGGTTGGGATTGGGTTAGCAAAAATTCGATTCAACATCCACTCTATTGGCAGAAAATAGACGAAGAGTGGTATGAGTACACTTTACACGGTCTCGTCCCCTTAGACCTCAATCAACCGCTAGTACATATCAGCTATTTTGAAGCCAATGCTTTTGCTAGCTGGAAAGGCCTGCGGCTACCGACAGAGCAAGAGCTAGAAGTGTTTCTAACGCAATTTCCAATCAAGCCGACCACCGCTGGTGGCTTGTTTCACCCCACTGATGCTTTGGCGCCGAACGGTCAAGTGTGGTGCTGGACAAGTAGTCAATATACCCCCTATCCACGGTTTAAAGCGTTTGATGGAATATTGAACGAATACAACGGTAAATTTATGTGCAATCAATTTGTTTTACGTGGTGGCTGTATCGCCACCCCTATGCATCATTATCGTCATAGTTATCGTAATTTTTATTTGCCAGAACAGCGTTGGATGTTTTCTGGCATTCGCTTAGCAAAGGATCTCATTTGAAACTCACCAATCTGATTGGAACAGATCAGCCCAACCAAACCAAAAACACTTTTATTAGTGATGTGATTGTCGGCTTAAGTGCGGCGCAAAAATCGATTTCTGCTAAATACTTTTATGATGATATTGGTAGTGAATTATTCCAGAAAATCACCCAACACCCCGACTACTACCCAACCAAAACAGAGTTTTCTATTCTAGAAAAGATTAACAGCATACTGCCTAGCATACTCAACGAACCTGAAATTGATATTATTGAGCTGGGTGCAGGCGATGGACATAAAAGTCAGCTCATTATCAATGGCTTTCTAGACAGTGGCTGTAAAGTAAATTTTTATCCAATTGATATTTCTGAAAAGGCAATGGAGCTATTAGCACAGAACCTTAGCATTAATAAGCAACTGCATATTCACGGTGTAGTTGCCGATTATTTTAATGGACTTAACCACCTTAAAAAAATATCGAATAATAAAAAATTAGTTCTATTTTTAGGCTCGAATATTGGCAACTTTAATCAAACAGAAACGAATGTCTTTTTAAGCCAATTATCTGCTGGGCTAAACCAAGATGATTATGTCTTAATTGGATTTGATTTAAAAAAAGACCCTAATATACTGAATAAAGCCTATAACGATTCTGACGGGCTGACTCGCGATTTTAATCTTAATTTACTGGCTCGCATCAACCGAGAGCTAGCAGGTAACTTTAACCTTGCCGCATTTCAACACTATGGTTTTTACAATCCTGTACTTGGTGCAATGGAAAGTTATTTAATCTCCTTAAAGGATCAAGAGGTCAGGCTTGCCAAGACCAATCAAACCTTTCATTTTAAAGCGCACGAACTGATGCATTTAGAATACTCACATAAGTTTTCTACCGCAGGTATGACTCAATTAGCGACAAGCAATGGTTTTGAGATTGCCGAATTATTTTTCGATGAAAAAAACTATTTTGCAGACGCATTGTGGCAGGTAAAAACATAAAAGGGGGCGCCGTTTGACTGACCATTTCGACTTTGACCACCTCATCAATCGCGAGGGCACCCATAGCCTAAAGTATGATGCTAGGCAGTCGCTTTTTAATGAGAGCGAAGTGATACCAATGTGGGTAGCTGATATGGATTTTGCCGCGCCGCCAGCAGTTACTCGCGCATTAGCTGAACGTGCAAAACATCCGATTGTGGGCTATACCACTGAGCCAGAAAGCCTATTTGAAGCGCTAATCGAATGGCATCAAAAACGGCACGACTGGGAGATTCAACGCGAGTGGATTATGTTATGTCCAGGTGTAGTGCCCAGTTTACATGCTGCTGCGTTGGCTTTTGCTCAGGTGAACGAAGCGATTATTGTACAACCGCCTGTTTATTTCCCTTTCTTTTCTGCTGTTAAGAACACTGGTCGTACTTTAATCGAAAATCAACTGCTATTAACAAGCTCAGGTTATAAAATTGATTTTGATCATTTAGAAGCCTGTGCGGAGCAAGCAAAGATGTTGTTTTTATGTTCCCCGCACAATCCAGTTGGCAGAGTGTGGCAAGCGGAAGAATTAAGCCAATTATTAAGCATTGCAAACCGCCATGATTTAATCATCTTATCGGATGAAATTCACGCTGATTTAATTTATCCAGGCAATAGACATCGCCCACTTGCATCATTAGCACATAACCCAAGCAACATTATCACGGCTGTTGCTCCCAGCAAAACATTTAACATTGCAGGACTTAACTTATCTGCACTGATTGTTCCAGACCCGCGTCATCGGCTAGCCATCGCACAAGCGTTTGAAACGCTACATGTTAATGTGGCCAATCCCTTTAGCTTGACCGCGTTTGAAGCGGCTTATCGCGATGGTGAAGCTTGGCTAGTAGCATTACTCAACTACCTTAGCAGCACACGAGATTTTGTTTCGGATTACGTCAGTACACATTTGCCTTCCATCAAACTCATGGCACCTGAGGGCACTTACTTGGTATGGTTGGATTGCCGTGGTTTAGGTATGACGGATACAGCACTCAAACAGTTTTTGATCAAACAAGCTGGCTTAGGCTTAAGCTCGGGCATCTTATTTGGTGAGGCTGGCAGTGGTTTTATGCGCATGAATATCGCCACCCCTCAGGCGGTCGTTGCAGAGGCCCTCACTCGTCTCTCACAGGCAATTAAACAGATTTAGCCTATACATCAGCTGCGTTTTTCTGATGGCACCAAGGTTACAAGGGACTTAATGAACTGGTTCGCGCAGCACTCGTTGAGGCATCACTCATCACTATTCGTGTTTAATCCCGTTGATATACTCTTCTATCTATTGATTTGTATCGCATGAACCCGTCAGCTTAATCAAGATGACTGGAAATAATCGCCTCGTTTGTGGTGAGTAATATTTCTCTCAGAAAACAGAGTAATGCCAAAATAATCGCTCCCATCGATAACACAAAACTCCATAACACGATGCGCGCCATATTGAAGCCAGACTCTACCGATATAAATAAACTCGCAACCGATACACAAACGAATAAAGCACCTAAAATAGCAACCCCAATTGCAATACGCAACCACATGATGCGCCCTACAATAATGGTGAGTTCATCTTTATGTTGCTGGCGCTTGGCAGGTAATAATTCATTCACGATTCTTGCTCGGTCAATGGCACGCGCTAAACGACCAACCATCACACCTAATATAGACCCGATGCCCGTCAGTAAAAACACTGGTGCCACCGCGTCCCGAATGGCAGCTGAAACTAGATGAATATCATTTATTGGAACCATATTGACCACTTAAATCAATCGCTCAAATGCGCTATAAAATAGCAATATACCGCACAATGCTCATACGCAGCAACGCATAAGAGCGGCTTCTAATATAAAATCATAACCTCATTGCGTCGTACAAACGGCGGCGTCCAAGGTGGGTTGTAACGTGCTAACGTCGGCTGACCAATTGGAGTCAGCTTTCTACTTTTCATCCAGGCTAATAATTCAGCGGTTTTTTGCGCCACTTTTTTTTCACCAGCGAACCATGAAAAACGAATCACAGCAACATGGCGTTTAGGCACTGCGCGCAAGGAAACTTCAGCATTGTTTGGCTGAGGCAATGTTGTTAACGTATATTGTTTTGGCATGACAAAATGCATGCGCCATTTTCCATTCGTTTTTGCCATCGTCACAGGCACAGTCATGCTGATTTTCTCACTACCACCAGCAACGGCCTTATTATTGCCAAAAATATAATCAGCAATTAATCTGAAACCAGCGCTAGAAGCCGCGTCTAAATCGCCAGACACTTCTGTTTCGGCAATGATCTGCGATGCATATGCGCGCAATTCAAACGGGTTGGCATCTTCCAACACGGTATAGCTTGGCTCTTCAATTGCCATCACATACCCAGAAAATAAAAGAAGCAAGCATGTTAACAGCTTGAATTTTGTCATCTTTTTTATCCTGTTTCACTGGCGCGGCTGACTCGGTCAACATATACAAATAAGCGCCAGACCTACCTTAAAAACAATAGATAAATCATCAAGCCAAAATACAACAATGCAAAAATCGCCACGATCCAAAATACTTTAAGCATATTGGTATTAATCTTTGATAACAGCGCATTATTCTCACAGAGTAGTGCAATCAATTTATCTTCGTCTTGCATGTTTGTCTTTCCCTTTAAAAACACGAATCCTTATTTGATGGTTTTTTGATGTTTCTCTGCCATAAATTCCGCAACGATATTACGATGGCGCATACATGCCACGCTGTCTTTATCTTCACAGTATTCACGTAATTTACAAAAACAAGTTTTAGCAACCATGTCTTCTATTGATCGCAACTGCGCGTTACCATTACTTTGTGCTGTCATGTTTTAGTCCCTTCATACTTTATATTAACTACTCGTTGATCTGCAATTGCTGTATTTTGTTGACCACTTCGTCTGCATTATCGTTATTGAGCAAGCGAATAGGGGCTTCTAATTCTGCCAAAGTTTGCACATCTTTTTGGACAAATGCAATGCGCGCTAACGCATTCATTGCATCTAACTCACGTGCATTTAACGCCACGGCTTTCGTTAAATACTGCTTAGCCTGCGCTAAGCTGCCTTTTCCTTCCTCTGCAACACCTAAGTAATACCAGGCGTCAGACGATTGTGGCTCATCAATCGCCCACTGTGCCGCAATCTTTCCTAAGGCCGCCCACTCTTCATTCTGATAAGGAATCACTACCTGCATAAACGCTGGTCTTTCTTCTAATGGTAGTGCCCAAAAAGGAATGTCATTAGTATCTAGATTGTGAGTTTCTGGTGCTTGCATTAACGCTTTAATCCACTCCACAGGCAAGTGATAAAAATACGCATTCGAACCAGGACTCTTGAATGTGGTGAGCCCAACCAAATTAAATTGCTCATCAAATAAAGCTCCGCCACTAGAACCCATGGTAAAAGCCGCATTTGAGCGAATAATAAAACTATCTTCAAATGGATAAGCCGCTTTAATCTCACCATAAGAAGGTTGCGGTACATTTTGCCCAGCAGGAAATCCTAGACTAAAGACAGATTCTTCATATTGCAGTGTCTTACTATCACGCAAGGCAACAGGCGAAAAAGGCAAATCATCAAATTTGAGCAAACATAGATCCCGTTTCCAATCTGCCTTAATCGCGATAGGCTGGTAAGCATCTCTAAATTTAGCGACATTAGCACCCAGCGCATTTGCAATTACATGGCAGTTAGTTGCTACATACTCTTTGCTCACCACCACACCCGAGCCACGGCCATTTTGACCATTTGGCAACTGCGTGGTAATCATCACAATAGAGTGACTAAGTGCCAAAGTTTCAGCAAAACTGGGGCGCGCTAATAAACTCGGCGCATAGACAACACAAATCAAGATCAACGCCATGCGTTTCATATCAATAGCAATCTTTCATAAAATAAGAATCGTTCGTCTGACAATGCATATACAGATTAATTGCATCAATAAGGGCATTATTTCATTAGCCGTCAATATTAGTAGAAAGCAGCTGGTGTATTGTCTGCCATGTGACAGAACAATGCAAACACACCAGCACTAAGACCCATAATCTGTCGGCGCTTTCATCGAGCGAATCAACTTTGTTGATATCATGCTCACCCTTGAATCAGGCTAATGGTTACAAATGTCTGGACAGTAAAGTGCGGCTAGCATTGCAGAAAAGCAACTTAACGCATAGACTATTGTCAATTCACTGATTAGTCCATCTGAGTACATCTTATGTTTAAGTCCTTTTTTCCAGATTCGCGCTGGTTTTGGTTGTCTGTTGTGGTATGGGCATCATTTTGTATTTTTGGATGGCATTCCTTCAGTTTAACGCTGGGCGAACTACTTGGACTTAATCTTACCAACAATGAACCAGTCATTGGCATCGGTCATTTTCTAACTGATGCCTTTAGTTTGTTTTATTTTTACTTCAGCCTAAGTCTGGCATTGTTTGCCTTGTTTTGGTATCAAATCAGGCCCAATCCGTGGCTGAGCTGGTCAATATTGGGCTCTGGCTTGATTTTGTTTTCGACTTACTTTTCAGTACAAGTTTCGGTTGCAATCAATAACTGGCGCCGACCCTTCTTTGATGCTGTGCAAAATGCGCTCACACCAGAGTCAACCGTAACATCAAAACAGCTTTATGGATTACTCATTCAATTTGCCGAAATTGCGTTTATCGCCATAGTCCTTTTTGTCATGACTCGTTTTTTTGTCAGTCATTTTATTTTTCGTTGGCGTACTGCAATGAACGATTTTTACGTCTCCAAGTGGTCAAAAGTCCGCGGTATTGAAGGCGCCTCTCAACGGGTACAAGAAGACACTATGCGCTTTGCTTCAATTATGGAAGAGCTTGGTGTTTCGATGGTGGAAGCTGTAATGACATTGTTTGCCTTTTTACCTGTACTGTGGGAGCTCTCAAAATATGTCTCCGAGCTACCAATAATCGGACAAATTGCCTCACCACTCTTTTATGCCTCTATCGCTTGGTCCATATTTGGCACCTTATTATTGGCGATTGTCGGCATTAATCTACCAGGGTTGGAGTTCAAAAACCAACGCGTTGAAGCGGCCTACCGTAAAGAGTTAGTGTATGGTGAAGATAATACAGAGCGTGCTCAACCGATTACGCTAGCCGAATTATTTACCAATGTACGTAAAAACTACTTCAAATTGTATTTTCACTATATGTATTTTAATGTTGCGCGCTCAATGTATATTCAGGCGGACAATATTTTTGTCTATGTGCTATTAGTGCCAACCATTGTTGCAGGAAAAATCACATTCGGTATTTTGCAACAAATACTAACAGCCTTCTCGCAAGTCAGTGAGTCGTTCCAATACCTAGTCAAATCATGGTACAAAATTGTTGAAATGCTGTCTGTTTATAAACGACTCAACGCGTTTGAGGCTGCTATTCAGGATGAGGATTATTCAGCAACGGCGGTTGATTAGTCGTGTGCTTTTTTAAACCGAATACTCAGTTTAATCCTTGTAGTGACCACGCACTTAATTGGTCTTAATCTAATCAGCAACAGCTATTGATTCAACATTGAAAGCTTTTTCTTTAGTCGTGACCACGATGCGTTGTTTGTTTTTGCTAAAGACAAACTGGCACTGGTCTCTCTCCATCGAAATACAGTTTAATACTTCTACATATCCTTGCGCATAAACATCTTGCGCATATAGACTGCTTTCTTGGACACTGGAATTGGTCACCGTTTGCCAGCCCTCACTCATTAAGCCAGCCCTAACGAGCGCGTAAGGTTGATTGATGTACTGTTGAAATCGAGATGCTTGTGCATTGGCCGATAGTGTCAAAAAACAAAGTGCAATCATTAGGTATAATTTCATTGGATGGCGCTTTCTGAATCAATAGTATGACTTTGAACAGCACTATTGCAAAAAGGTTGCAATTGTATAAAAGATGGTCTGCTTATTGCGCTTTTCGCATCAAATAAAAAAGATAAGATCCAAACAGCATTACCCCTGCGGCCGCATAAAGCCCTGCTTCATAACCACCCTCGCCATCCGTTAGCCATCCCGTTAAAACTGGCGCAATGATTTGCGCCACACCATAAGCAATGGTCATTTTTCCCATCATCTTTGCTGGTTGCGCTGGGTAATAACGACCAGCCATTGTTAAAGTTAAGCTAACAACGGCTATCGCAGTGGCACCATACAAGACAGCACCCAGCACTGCTCCGATTAAACCCCAACCTAAAGTAGGGGCAATAATGCCAGCGACTTCTAACAGTGAAGCTAAAATCAAGGCATTCACATCCCCCGTTTTTCTTGCAATTAAATCCCATAAAATACACGAAGGTATCGCAAAAATACCTGACAATAAAAACATCCAACCACCCACTTTACTTAAGCCAGGCAGTTGATTGATGATGGCTACCATGAAAGTAGCAGTGACCACATAACCAAACCCCGTACAGAAATAAGCCGCAGTAAATAGGCGCATAAACCGCGCATTAGGTGGAGCATGTTGCATGGTTGGATGTTGATTCAGACTCTGTTCATCAGCGGGCGGCGGCGGAAACCAAGCTAAGGCTGGGATTAAAAACAGAATACTTAATGCAGCTAACAAATACCACTGCATATCCCAATGCACTTGCTGATGCATCAACATAGCAGCAAATGAGCTGATGACAATACCAAACCCAATGCCAGAAAAATGAATGCCTAACTCACTACGATATTGGTTTCGCATCAGCCAGTTTAGAATTAAGCCACTGCCCAGCATCAAGCCAGCGGCTGTCGATAGGCCAGCAACAAATCGAGAAACCGCCCAAATATAAAAATCAGTTGAAATCGCCATCAGCATGGTACTTAACAAAGCAAGCACCATCCCCCAGCGATATAACTGGTTTTTTAACCCCGCATGACTGATGCGGGATGCCAAAATAACGCCAAACAAATATCCAGAATAGTTAATCGCAGCCAACCAGGCGCCACCTGCAGGTGATAAACCAGCCTCGCTCACCATCACTGGCAAGAGGGGTGTATAAGCAAAACGGGCTATTCCCATCGACAATATCAGACTTGAAATGCCAGCAAAAAGCACCTTAAGTCGAGCAGATTTGGAGAGGGTGTTTTGCATAAAACTATTTTGTGCGGCGACGCATTCAGCCCTGTTTCTGAGAAAAATAGAGCTTACTATAAACAGGTCTTTTTCAAAATAAGAATCGTCATGTTCTTCAAACTAAACTAACCGTTGAAGATGAAACCGCCCGATGCGCAAACAACGGCGTCTAGGACATCAGAACTCGATATTGACCGACCACTTGAAACAGTCAATAATACGAGCATACGGGACTGCATTAATCGTGAAGCGCAAGTCAACATAAACGAGTTAACTGATTCTTTTATTCGTATATTGTTTTGCCATCAACAAAGCTTTTCTCAACAATATTAGACTGAGGAGTCAAATTGAAAAATCAATCACAAAATGACCAATAGTGCCAATAACATAAAATCCAAAGTCGCTCTAGTTAATTCGGACACTCACTCAAGCGATGATGCAACTCAACGCGCTTGTGAGGGTTGCAAAAGCCCGGACGGATTAGGGTTTGAGTTCGAATTTGCCTTCCAGCCAATTGTTAATTTAAACAATAAAACCATCTATGGTCACGAGGCTCTGGTTAGAGGTCCTAATGGAGAAGGCGCACTGCCTATATTAGACCAAGTGACTAACATCTATCAATTTGATCAAGCGTGTAGGGCAAAAGCGGTTCAAACAGCGGCAGAAATCAATTTAGATGGTTACTTAGCCATTAACTTTATGCCCAACGCTGTCTTTCGGCCTGAACTGTGTATTCGTCACACATTAGAAACGGCAGACAAGTACCAATTTGACACCAAGAAATTGATTTTTGAGTTTACCGAACAAGAATTAATCAACCAGCCAGCGCATGTTGCAAACATTATTAATACCTATCAAAAGATGGGTTTCAAAACCGCGCTAGACGATTTTGGTGCAGGCTATGCGGGCCTCAATTTTATTGCTAACTATGCTGTGGATATCATTAAAATTGACATGAATCTTATTCGTGATATTGATAAAAGCAAAGCAAAACAAGCGATTGTTAAATCGATAGCGCGTATGTGTGAGGAGTTACAAACCACTGTTATTGTCGAAGGCATAGAAACCATTGCTGAAAGAGATGTATTGTTTAGTTATGGCATCCATTTATTCCAAGGTTTTTTATTCTGCAAACCCAGCTTTAAATCGATAGGCACGATTGCAACTGAGGCTTGGCTTCAGTAACCACATCAGCACCTAAAACAAACCAAACTGCTTGCCTTTTCGTGTGGCTTCTTCCGCAATGAGTGCGGGAATATCGACATCAAATAACCCTTGTTGACCTCTGCAAGGCACAGGCTGTTCGAAGCGCTCAACTGCTTCAAACTGCCAGCCAAAGCAACGTTCACCTCCATACGCTCGGCGCGCATCTGGCACAGCAGTCATTTCTCCAGGTTGAATCATATGCACCAAACGCGCTTGACCTAATATTACGCCATAGCCTAACTCAGCTTGTTCAGGGATGCGAATACCTAATCCATCTCTCACATATGCATAATAATACGCAGAAAATGCCTTGCTCGCATGGATCGCTAATAGGCCACGGTAGGGCGTAGACCAGCTGCGGTCATCGATATCAAGATAGCCATTTGCTAGCATCCAAGCATAAGGTTGATGATAAGAGATTGCTTTCATGAAAACGAACAATAACGGTCAATGGCACAATAAAACACTAACCGAGCTTGTCTTTTCCGACCACACTAGCGATGACGGATGCACTCAACACGAGTGCAATCACCAATAATGACAGCCCAGTTGGGACATGTAGCCAATATGCAATTAGCATTTTAAAACCAATAAACATAAGCACGATTGCTAAACCATACTTAAGAAACTTAAATCTGTCGACAATATCGAGTAACAAAAAATAAAGCGCGCGTAGCCCTAAAATGGCAAAAATATTAGAGGTAAAAACAATGAATGGGTCGCTGGTCACTGCAAAAACAGCAGGAATAGAATCCGCTGCAAAAACCACATCAGCGGATTCAATCAATAACAAGACAAGAAATAGTGGCGTAAAATAAAATACACCGTCTTGTCTGGTCATAAAACGATTACCTTGCGAATATTTAGTAATCCGTAGGTGCTGACTAGCAAATCGTAGTAAAGCGTTATTCTCAACATTAGGGTCTTCTTCTTTATCTCCCAGCATACGAAAGCCAGTTATCAGCAAAAATCCGCCAAAGAAATAAAGGATCCAATTGAATTCTTGCACCACCCAAGTACCCGCTAAGATAATCAGCGCCCGCAACACAATCGCACCTAAAACACCATACATTAGGACACGCCGCTGATACTGAGCATCCACCTTAAAAGTGGCAAATATCATTAGAAACACAAAAATATTATCAACTGATAGTGATTTCTCAATCACATAGGCGGTCAAAAACTCAATGCATTTTTGGTTGGCCACTGCAACACCAAGATGCCGCTTTAGATACCACCATAGCAAAAGGTTAAACAACAGCGCCATGGTTACCCAAGCGACAGACCATCCTGCCGCTTCTTTAATGCTAACTTTATGTGACCCACGGCCACCTAAAACAAACAAGTCAAAAAACAACATGAATAAAACAAAGATGACAAATGCCGCCCACATCCACGGCTGCCCAACTGAGACCATATTATCTACTCAATCTTTTTCGTGTCAGTATTCTAATGCTAATTGTCATTGTCTATTGTTTAATTTGAGATCAGGATCGTGATACCAACCCAAATGTTCATATTGCTAATCAATTAAAACACGTTTAATGGATAAAGCAGTTTTATAGGACGACATAAAAGCACTTTCCACGCGACCAATTTTGCACCAATCTCCGCAACAAGCTAATCCAACCGTTGGATTCACAAGCATCAACGCTTGTTCCAACCTCGGCGTGTTGGCATATCGCCACTTTTTCAGCTTAATCATGGTCGCATCATGCATATCTTGACCAGCAACTTCCGTTAATGCATGCATCATCGCATCAATAATAAAATCATCAGCCATATTAAAATGCTTATCTGCCCAGCTGTTGTTACTCAACACTACTAGACGCGTGGGGTCTTGTCGCTTGGGTTTAGCACTATTCACAGAAACCCAACTCAAGCATGAACCCGCAATTAATGCCGCATCCCATGCCAACGCTTTTGGTGCTGGATAGGCTAACATCAAGGCAAAACAAGGCTGCATCACAAGATTAGGCAGATCAACATCACGATAATGTGCCAGCAAATCATTGGTTTGTGGCGCAGGTATTGTCACAATGACCCAATCAAAATCCTCCAGCGTTTCTTGGTCTAAAAAGGACAATTGCCATTTACCGTCTAGCCGCTCAATGTTGGTCACTTGATGGTTAAGGCGCACATCTAACCCTTTCGCCATCGACTCGCCGATACTACGCATACTAGGGATGCCTACATAATGAGGAAATTCCGCACTCCAAACCCGTTGTGATTGTATCTTGGTTTGGTTAAACTCAATAAAGCGTGCATCCCATCTTGCTACTACTTGCTGCTCAATCAAGCCATCGACAAAAGCTTGAAATATCGGGTCTTTCACCGTGAAATATTGCGCTCCATGATCAAACGCAATCTTATTCTCAACATGCGTCGCCATACGTCCGCCCACTTTATTCGATTTCTCAAATACAGTAACATTGGCTACATCCGCCAACATGCGAGCGCAATTCAATCCTGCAATACCAGCACCAATAATCGCTATTTTTTTGGACAAATCCGTTGTCATTGTTTCATTCAAAGTTGCTCAACATTATTCAAGTAAACATCCGCTTGCTGACGAATGGCTTGTTTATCCTCTTCAGTCATTTTCTCAAGTTGCATATACACAATACCTAATCTTGGATTGCCTGACAATTGCGGTTTATGCTGCTGAAAAAAGTCCCAATACAAACTATTAAAAGGACAAGCTTTTTCCCCTATTCTAGTTTGATATGAATAGTGACAATCACCGCAATAATTACTCATTTTATTGATATAAGCGGCGGATGATACATAAGGCTTAGTCGCCAACAAACCACCATCTGCAAACTGACTCATGCCTATAGTGTTGGGCATTTCCACCCACTCAAAGGCGTCGATATAGATACCTAAATACCATTGATGTACCGCATTCGGATTAAACCCCATCAATAAAGCAAAGTTACCAATCACCATTAAGCGTTGAATATGGTGCGCATACGCCTGTTCAAGCGATTGTCCAATACTATGCTTTAAACAATTCATCTTGGTATTACCATCCCAAAACCAGCTCGGCAATGGTTTTTGTGAATCAAAAAAATTCGCCTTTTCCATCCCTGGCATATGCGCCCAATAGAAGCCTCTAACAAACTCACGCCAGCCTAAGATTTGTCGAATAAACCCTTCAACCGCTGCTAATGGATATTCTTTTTCATAAAAGGCTTGCTCGGCTTTTGCAATCACTTCTGCTGGTGTCAGCATCTTCACATTGAGTGAAAATGAAATAAGCGAGTGAAATAAACGCGTATGCTCGGTATGCATGGCATCTTGATAAGCACCAAAGTGAATCAGATGCATATCAATAAATTGTGCTAATAGTTGTAAAGATTCTGCGCGATTGATTGGCCAGCGAAAAGCGCTAGCGTTCGGCTCACCCATCGTTTTGACTTGCTGACTTTGTATCTCAGACCATAAATCACGATGATCATGAATTGGCCTAGTATCCACTGGTGCGGCTGGCTTTCCATTCCAATACTTGCGGTTTTCTTTATCGTAATTCCACTGCCCACCAACAGGCTTCCTCTTGTCATCAATCAAAACAGTATGTTTAACGCGCATATGCCGATAGAACCGCTCCATCAGCCATTTACCGTCCCCAAAGAAAAGACTAGCCTCATCACGCTCAGTCAGAAAATGTTCCGTGCCCACCATACGATAACTAATATTGAGCTGTCTGACAAAATGGCTGAGCAATTCATCTACTCGATACTCATCTGGCGCTTGATATTCAAATTCTTGGAATTGATGTTGTTTGATCAATTGATTAAGATTTTGATCAAAGTGATGCTGGTTATCAGCCGCATCAATCTTAAAGTAATGCACTTGATGACCTTGCTCAACCAGCGTATTTTTAAAAGCACGCATCGCAGCAAAAATCGCAATGACCTTTTGCGCATGATGCACTACGTAATTCGTTTCTTGGAAAACTTCCATCATGACATACAAAGTATTGTCATCGATGGTCTTAAACCAACTGTGGTTCGGGTTAAGCTGGTCGCCTAAAATAAGTCGTAATGTTTTCACTTTATCACCCGCTGCTTGTTATGCCGACAAGCGTTGGAGCAATATTTCACCTCATCCCAAACTGTTGCCCACTTTTTACGCCAACTAAAGGGGCGCAAACAAACTACACACACCTTTACTGGTAAATCCCCTTTTTTAATCATTTAGTCTAATTTGGTAATTTATACTGCGTAGGACTATAAGCGCGACTGATTTTCACGGTTCTTAAAGCCAAGTGTTTACACGACTGGTTTCTTACCCGTTTACGCCAAAGTTTGTAGCTGCCAAAGGTAAGCCACTGTTTCATGCGTTTTTTTAAGGCATTTTCGTTTAAGCCATACAGTCGCTCAATCGCATCAAAAGTCGTTTTATCTTCCCACGCCATTTCAATAATTCTAGACTGATCCTGCTCAATCAACACTTCATCAATTGCAGGTTTAGTTGTCTTAACCATGTTTGTTTTCATTTACCGTTCTCAATACATTGCACCAAGCCATTATAACTTAGCCCTTACACGCATCTTTGGCCTTTTGTTTTATGGCTTCAAACCCTTGGTTGGCACCCGTTGCCATGGCATAGGGATTTTCTGCATTTGATTGAATATAAGTCATTTGTTCTTCTGGAATAGACAAAGCATATTGGGCTGCAATACAATGGCAGTCCACTGTGGTACTGCTACAGCTAGCCACCACTTGCGCTGTTAACGCTTCGGGCCAAGGCGTGTTATTAGTTTGCATGTCACTCACTACTGACCGCTTTTGGGTAATAAATGCATACATCAATTCTATGCTCGCTCTTAGCTTGCCCAGTGGCGCAGTTTGTGGAATATCCGCATTCGCCACAGTTAACTTCTCGGCATCTACAGTAAATATTGCCTCATTCTTAGTTGCTTGTGGCAAGGCATAGCCTTGCGCACTGAGCATAATCTTTTTAGCTGGCTGTGCATCTAATACCGCAGTGGCCTCATCAATATCTGCTTGTGGCAAGTTCACCACTAATTTTGCCTGACAACCTTCACCCGTAACGGATTCCATCCCAATGCTAATGGCTTTCTCAGCCAGAGCATAGCGAAAAGCGGGCGGAATTTTTTCACTTAAATATTGAGTTTCTCTGTTATTTAATTCAATTAACTGCTGTTCAGACAAACAACCAGCGTTTGCTGTTGATTGCATGAAAAGTAAAACGGCAAAACAAAAAAATAGATTTTTCATCGTTGGATTCATATCTCAAAAATTGAATGATTACGACCAAACACGCAAGCAAACGTTCCTACTCATATCATTTTCTTTTTCGATTGTGCCACTAAAGCCGCTTTTTAGATGAACTTTGTCATCCACAATATATCCTAATTGCATCTTTATAAATAGAATATTAGGCGCACTCATTTGCTTAACATTGTATGGTTTAAACGTGATTTAAGAATCGAAAATCACACTGCGTTGGCAAAGGCAATGCATCAAGGTCCTATTCTGGCCTTATATTGTTGGGAGCCCAGCCAGTGGTTGGCGGATGATGCCTCATTATCACAGCAAGCATTTATTGGAGAATGTTTGCGCTCACTAAGACAATCACTACAAACCCTTCAGATTCCCTTGCAAATCTCATCACTTGGCATCATCGCAACGCTCAACGCTGTGCTCGCTGAACAAAAGATTGCATCTATCCATAGCCATGAAGAAACAGGCAATCTCAATAGTTATCGCGTTGACCAATCAGTGGCACAGTGGTGCCACACTTATAATGTAGACTGGCATGAATATCAGCAACATGGTGTGATTAGAGGCCTTAAAAACCGAAATCAATGGCAGGCAAAATGGGAAGAGCACATGCGAGCTCCCATCGTAACCTTACCTTCATCGACCACTCAAAACCCAATCATCACCCTGCCTAAGCAAACTATCGTGAGAGCACGTGGCGATGATAAACCAGCGCGTCAATCGGGAGGAAGAAAACAAGCTTTATTGGTATTAGACAGTTTTCTCAGCCAACGGGTGAACCGATATTATGGTGGTATTTCTAGTCCAATTAATGCTTCTGAAGCAAGCTCACGCTTATCGCCTTATTTGGCTGCTGGCTGCATCTCCATGCGTGAAGTGGTACAAGCCTGTCGCGCACGACGGACACAGTGTCTTGATGAAGGCTTAACTCCCAAACATGCCATCATATTAGGCCTTAGGAGTTTTGAAAGTAGATTACACTGGCATTGTCACTTTATGCAAAAACTGGAGTCTGAACCGACCCTTGAAATCCAACATATGCACAGTGCACATATTGGAATAAGAGATGAAACCCTCAATGATATCGAGTCTCAAAGAAGATTAAATGCTTGGTGTAAAGGTGAAACAGGTTGGCCATTGGTTGATGCCTGTCTCGCCATGCTCGCTCAAACAGGTTGGATAAATTTTAGAATGCGCGCCATGTTAATGAGTTCTGCCTCCTATTTACTTTGGCTACACTGGCGAGAGACTGGCTTGCATTTAGCTAGAGAATTTGTGGATTATGAACCTGGCATCCACTGGCCTCAGGTGCAAATGCAGTCAGGCTCCACAGGCATTAATACCTTGCGCATATACAACCCAGTCAAACAAGCACGCGACCAAGACCCAAGAGGGCGGTTTGTCAGACATTGGATCCCTGCTTTAAGACGCGTACCTGATATTTGGTTGTTCGAACCGCATCTCATGCCTGCCAATTTACAACTGCAATACGGCTGCGTGTTAGAAAAGGATTACCCTTTGCCTTTGGTTGATATTCAACTCGCCATGCGTCATGCGAAATCTGAAATTGCTTTAGCAAGAAAACGACATTTAAATAGATACGAAACGCAAGAAGTGCTGCGTCAGCATGGCAGTCGAAGCACGAGCAGAAGGCGTGTCAAACCGAAAAAAACAAGCTCAGCGCAACAGTCCTCGCTGTTTTAATAACCATTCAATATCGAAAGCACAAGTTAATGACGGACCCTATTCAACAATGGCAAATACCAAAAGAAGTCAAAGAAAGAGAATCAGCCATACGCCAACTCTTTCCCCATGCGTGCAAAAACGCAACTAGCCAATTAGCACCCAATTTTCGTGGTGGACGAGCTGCAGCAATCACTAAACTGCATGCGATTGATGGTGAAGCATATGGAAAAAACAGGAATTTCTTAAACGGAAATGTTACGCATTTGTCTCCGTATATCCGCCATGGCTGTATCACCATCACAGAAGCAGTCACCTTTGTGCGCGAACACTTCGGCCAACGCGCTGAAAAGCTATTATTTGAATTTGCTTGGCACGAATACTGGCGCTTGGTTTGGTATGAACACAAAATGAACATATTGCAAGACATGCAAGCGCCAAAAGTTGAATTAGCTACTAACGATTTAGCTGACGACGTTCTAACCGGGCAAACCGGCTTACCATGTATGGACGATTTTATTCATCAACTGAGCACCATTGGCTATCTCCACAATCATGCCCGCATGTGGTTAGCGTCCTATATCGTCCATTGGCGCAAAATGGATTGGCAAACTGCCGCGCATTGGATGCACAATCAATTACTGGATGGTAACTATGCAAGCAATCATCTTTCATGGCAGTGGGTTGCTTCCACTTTTAGCAGTAAACCTTATTTTTTCAACCAAGAGAATCTTGCTAAATATACGCACCATCAATATTGCAATCGTTGCACTACCAGCTGTCCATTCAAGTCCAGCTATGCCCATCTTGAACAGCAGCTATTTCGTCCGACGCAACAACCAGCTAACACGTCTAAGCCCATCATCCCAATCGCGCAAGAACGTGTTTCAGGTAACCATACCATCGTATTCATTCACGACGAGATGTTAAACAGTGAACACTCACTTCTGCAACTACCACACGATAAAATATATGTTCTAGACCCTAATCTTTATCAAGACTGGTCTATCTTAAGACTACAATTTATAGCTGACTGTCTTGCGGAAATGCCTAATGTGGAAGTTTGGATAGGTAAGACAAGCAAAGTACTTGCTCACCTAAACGTAGGCACCATCATCACGCAAGAAACACCTAATGATTTAATCAAACAGCCCATGATGCACTATTCAACCATTTGGCATAAAGAAGCGCGTGTTTATCAAAAGAACCTCAACCCATCAGATTTAAAAAGCTTTTCACGCTTTTGGAAAATCGCCGCCCCAACCTTTACTGGCCATGCCTAAACCATTCGCGCTCAAAACAGTCCCAACCTTATGAAAGAGCAGCCACTACTAACATTAACGATTTTTTACGATGGCAAGTGCCCACTATGCCTTGCGGAAATCCATGTATTAAAAAACAACAACCACCGCCAATTACTCACTTTTGTGGATTTACATGATGCGTATGCAGTGAATCAACAAGTCAACTGCGCACTAGCTATGGAAATCATTCATGCGAAACTGGGCGACGACACCATTATCACAGGTGCAAGCGTCTTTGCCGAAGCTTACAAGCGTGCTGATGTAAAAGTCATGAAATGGTTATTTTCTTTTGCCTTATTTGAAACAATTTATAGCGTTTTTTATATGAAGTTTGCGCGATATCGCCATCACATCTCGAAATGGATTGGCCCCAGTCTGTTACGGCTGGCGAATCGTCGCTATCCTCCCAAAATCTAATGCAGTCGCTTATCTAACCAACGGCCTAATGCTGGCAAAGCCACCATCAATCGACCAAACTTGGCCAGTTACCCGCGCAGCAGCACTAGACAGCAACCACACCATTAAATCGGCCACTTCACTGGGCGCACCTATCCCAGCAATTGGATATTGTTTTGCTGCAACTTCACGCATTAATTCACTGCTTAAGAGTTTAGCCGCAGCAGGCGTATCTAGGATTCCTGGCGCAACAGCATTCACTCGAATACTGGCGCTTGCATAAGTAGCAGCTGCACTCCGCACCAACCCTTCTAAGCCTGCTTTAGCAGCAGCAACCGCCTCATGATTGGGTGTTCCAATTTGCGCCGCCGCCGATGAGACAAAAACAGCTGAACCAGCTAGTTGCGCTTGTTTTAAGTGCTGGGTAAAAGCAGCCAAGGTATAAAAAGCACTAAACAAATTCGCCTGCATACAATCCATAAAGTCAGCTGCCTGCATGCGATGTAATGCTCCGAGTTTAATATTACCCACACAATGGGCTAACGCTGTCGGCGCTAAGTTAGCCGATTGTAGCTGCTCAAAAATCTGTTTCGCCCCATCAGCCGTGGTGCAATCGGCGACGATTTGGGTGTGTGCAACACCATAAGCGGCATTGAGCCTTGCCGCGTCACGGCCAACTAAAATTAACCCCCACTGCTCTGAAAGCAACTTTTTCGCTAATGCTTGGCCTAAACCACCAGATGCTCCTGTAATTAATGCTATTTTTGTCACAATCGTTCCTAATATCGATAATCTAAACTAATAGAACGCAATAGACGCTAAACGTTTCCTTTTTTATCCATCAATTTAATGCAATGAACAATCATCATGAAACCATCAAAACGTATTGTGAACCCAAAGAAACTCATCAACAGCAAATGGACCGCCGTTAAGCCAACCAATAAAGAAAAACATTTTATAGTGACGCAGTTGCTATTACCAGAACAAACAGATCAGCCAGTTAGTTTTATTGTGCTAGAGGCCATTTTTTCTAAGCGTAGCCAAACCCTAGCTTGGGAACAGCTCAATGACAATCAGGTATGGCTACAAGGTTGGATTTAAGCGTTATCCAGCCAGACAACTCTTGTCATAATGTTGACTGCTGGATAAAGCCGCTTTAATTTCATCCCGTGGATAAAAGAAAGTCTCATGGATAAATTGACTCTCAATTTGACGACAGACTTTGGACGGAAGCGCGTTTACAGCCTGAATAAAACAAGATGGATTGTTCATGATAATTTCTTCAAACACACTCGCATTGTTGCCTTTGGTGGCTAAATTATCAGTCTCTTTAAGTGACGCTTGCAGCAGATTGCTTAGGCGTTTGGAATCACGACAATCAATGGTTTGAAGATAGGACTTTTGCAACGATAAAGCCTGAATATTGAGCTTTTTTGTGTTATTTTTTCCAGCAGATGCATTATAAGCAAATGTCGGCAGACTAAAAATGATGGTACATAAAACGATGAAAAAACGCATAAAATCACTCCTTAAATAGCTTTTGGCTAATAGAATGGATGACACTGGTGATGTCACCCATTCCAAAACAAGCTCATTAGTGTGCGCTTACTCGTTTTAGTTCAATACGCTAAAAAAGGTCATTTTTTCCTAACACAAGGCAACATTCTCATCAGCGTATTATCACGCATCACATAGTGATGAAACAAACCAGCAAAAGTATGTAGCCCAATCAAGTAGTAGCCCAGCGTACCACCAGTCTCATGAATTTCTTTGATTAAACTACCCAACTCTTTATTTTTAGCCATTAGCGCAGGTAAACTCAAGCCAAAAAACGGAATGGTTTTACCCTTTGCACTCAGCATTAACCAGCCCAGCAATGGCAAAACAATCATTAAACCATAGAGCGCTACATGTGCTGCTTTCGCCAATGACTGTTGCCATACGGGTGGCGTTGGCTCTATCAAGGGTCTATGTCCCTGCATCATAAAAAACAAACGAACCCACACCAATATGAACACGCTTAACCCAAGCATAAAATGCCACATTTTCAATGCTTCTCGCGGCTCACTCCCTTTTGGGTAAAACTCCCTGAGTTCAATACAGGCATAAACTGCCACAATTAAAATCGCCATCATCCAATGCAGGACGATTGAGATTGAACCATAACGCGCTTTATCTGATTTTTTTAGCATAACGGACTCCTTCAGTGGTTTTACAAAACTTTAGTTTAACTAGCCAATATGACTATGTAAATAACTTTTTATCATGAAACCGATGAAGTCGACTACACCATTGTCTGCTACTAGACCATTGATCAAAGCTACATCTTGATTGAGTAACCCTCAATTCATACCCAAACATTAAGCATGATTAGAAGTCATTTATCTGTCGCGCAATATCTTAAGATACAACCCCTCAACACGCTCACGCGCCCAAGGCGTTTTACGCAAAAATTTTAAGCTAGATTGAATACTGGGTTCATGGCTAAAACAATTAATCGGCACCGCTTTGGCCAAACGTGGCCAGCCATAATGCACCACCAACTCAGTCACAACTGTTTTAAGCGTGATGCCATGTAATGGATTGTTTGTTTGGGCGTTGCTTGCTTGTGGATGTGTCGTCATATATGGTTATTTTAACGCAGACCAACCTGATACCTCTACGCGTTACTTTGGAACGACGGGCAACTTTTCTTTTTTCGGCTTTTTTGCTTCTTTATTACTTTTCTGGCTCTTGCCCATGATGTAGCTCCGATGATTAAACGCTAGCGCATCATATGCCTAATTCAGAAATTAGGTGAAATATCTCACTACAGCCTGCTAGCAAACCCTTAAATAAGCCCTCGTTTATTGCATATTGTTTGATACTATATTCAAACCCATCAATTAACCACTAGAAAATATCCGATCAACCATGGTTCAATACAACCCCAAAGACTGGCTCATCTTTATTTTTCGTTTTCACGAATCAGATACCTTTCGTCAGCTCATTCCCATGATGATACTCATTGGCACATACGCTGGCGGCATCGCCTATTTGGAAATAGAGTATTGGCAACTATCTGCGCAAAGTCACGTTAAAAACATTCCCTTACTACACACTACCGTAGGCTTTGTTCTATCGCTTTTATTAGCCTACAGAACCAACACTGCTTATGAACGCTGGTGGGAAGGTAGAAAACAATGGGGGGCTTTGGTCAATAATAGCCGCAACCTGTCCATAAAATTATCGGCTTACTTAACAGAAGCAAGCGACCGCGAATTTTTCAGAAAAGCCATTCCTACTTATGCAGCGGTTTTGGCAGACCATTTAGCTGATCAAACAATCAGTCAAGGGTTATTTGAAGACTTAGATTTGAAATTTAACCATCAACAGCACTGCCCCAACCAAGTGGCCAAGTGCTTATTCCAACACGCCAACCAACTCTATAGCTGTGGCAAAATAACGGGCGAACAATTTTATATTATCAATACCGAGCTACAATCCTTTACCGATATTTGTGGCGCTTGCGAACGTATTAAAAACACACCAATTCCTTACTCATATAGTGCTTTTATTAAAAAATTTATCTTTTTTTATATCATGAGCTTGCCGTTTGGATTTGTCTTTAGCTTAGGTTATTTAGTGATTCCAGTTGTGGTGTTTATTTTCTACGTCTTAGCTAGCTTAGAACTCATTGCCGAAGAAATTGAGGACCCATTTGGGCATGACGATAACGACTTACCCACCAAACAAATGGCGATCAATATCAAAAAACATGTGGAAGAGTTAATCTAGATTGGCAGATGGACACGCAATACAGTCCACCCGCTTACTTGGCTATTAAAGAGGGTTAGATTCCGCTGGATTTTTCAAACGCTCGGTAAAAAAATAGCAACCGCACATGAATTAATAAAGACGAAAGGTAACTAAACAAGTATCATCAACCCACATGAAAACACCACCAAGATTATTAGCGCTGCAAGAAGATGGCTTGATTGATGAAGTCACGCGCCAACTCATGAGCGGAAAAGAAGCAACGGTGTTTGTGGTACGCTCTGGTGATGAAGTCATGTGCGCAAAGGTATATAAAGAAGCAAACAAACGTAGCTTTCGACAAAGCGTCGATTACACCGAAGGCCGCAAAGTTAAAAATAGCCGTTTAGCGCGTGCCATGAATAAAGGCTCCAAATACGGTAAACAGGCGCAAGAAGAAGCTTGGCAAAGTGCAGAAGTTGATGCACTCTATCGACTAGCCGACGCTGGCGTAACCGTACCAAAACCATACAATTTTTACGAAGGTGTTTTGCTTATGGAGCTCGTGACTGATGAACATGGTCACGCAGCCCCACGACTCAACGATTTAAGCTTTACCGCCGAAGAAGCACGCCTCCACCATAACAGCCTCGTAACGGAAGTGGTCCGTATGTTATGTGCAGGAATCGTGCATGGCGATTTATCTGAATTTAATATCCTACTCGGTGAAAACGGGCCTGTGATTATCGACCTACCCCAAGCCGTCGACGCTTCAAGTAACAACCATGCTCAAGCCATGCTCTATCGCGACGTCAACAATCTAGCCACCTTCTTTGGTCAATTCGCACCCGAGCTACGCAACACCCAATACGGCAAAGAGATTTGGGGCTTGTATGCAAAAGGCGCACTATCACTAGATGTTGCATTAACGGGCCGCACCAAAGAAAATCACAAAGCCGTAGATTTAAACAGTATCGTACATGAGATTGACGCAATACGAGCACAAGAAGAACGACGTAAACAACGCATGTTAGATGCCTAAACGCAGCAATATGAAGACGCTCCCGATTTTGGGGACACCAAAATCTTTTGCATTCATTGTTCGCACCTCGGGACACTATAACCTAAATCATCTTTGAGAACGTTCAAAATTGTCTTAAGCGTTCTGCCCTGATCATGACTAATTAGTCCTTTTACATTCCCTAAGAATACTGCCTTCGGCTGATGATTTTTAATGATTTCTGCCACATCAAAGAATAATGTGCCACGCATATCATCAAAACCACCCCTTTTACCTGCTATTGAAAATGCCTGACACGGAAAGCCAGCACACAAAATATCAAACTGTTGCCGAATAAATGATTTAGTTTTTGGATTGGTAATATCACCAAATGGTGTATCCCCGAAATTGGCCTCATAGGTTTTCTGAGATTTGTCATCCCACTCACTAGAAAAGATGCAGCGCCCACCCAGATTCTGCATTGCAATTCTAAAACTGCCGATACCAGCAAACAAATCAATAAAAGTAAACTTAGGGTGAAGTGGCGGGGGGGGATGGTACATCAAGTCTACAATTAGCAATTCCATACTGTAGCGCCTTTTGCTCAGCTTTAAGCGCTAAGGTATCATCATCAAACATACGTTTATTGTAGACTTTTATGTTTAGGCTGGCTGCCACTAACCACACTTACTCTCGCCACAGTTTAAGCAAGTCAAACAACCATCCATCACAATACTCGCTTTGGTATTACATTTATTACATAGTTGTGCGCCTTTTGGGAAGCCTTCAGCATTCATTTCTTCACCCGCTTGGGCATGGTTTTGTAGGTATTCTGCTTTTTTCTCGTCTACCAATTTTTGTTGATGTTGGTCTAGCCCTGCTTTTTCTAGCATCCCAATATTTTGTAAATGTTTCTCTACCACTTCACCAATCTCAGCAACGAGACTAGGTACAAACTTGCCACCTTTTTTAAAGTAACCACCACTTGGTTCGAACACGCTTTTTAGCTCTTCTACCAAAAAGGTCACATCACCACCCTTGCGGAATACAGCTGACATAACACGCGTTAAGGCAACAATCCATTGAAAATGCTCCATGTTTTTGGAGTTAATAAACACCTCAAACGGACGGCGATGCTCTTGCGGCGTGCCTTCATTCATGATGATGTCATTAATCGTAATATAGAGCGCATGCTCGGTCACTGGTGTTTTAATTTTGTAAGTATTACCAACCAACTCTTCTGGACGGCTTAATGGCTCACCCATCTGCACCACATTGCTTTGCACGGCTTTTGCCGCTTCTTCTGCTCTGGTTTTTTCTTCTTTACTCTCTGGAGTAACTAAGTTGTATGCGGTGATTTTCTTTTCAATTTTAATTGCCATTTTGTTTTCTCCTAGTGAGCTCGCTCACGTCCCGTGGGTTGATTTTATGCCAGTTTTTTATCTATTGATCAAATTCGATGTTCTACTATCACGTTTTACTTATGCCAATCTCACAAGAAGAAAAACAAACCGTATGCCGCAAGCGTTTATGTGTTTATCAATATATAAACGATGTTGAACATGATAAAACACATTATGTAGATATTCAAGGTCTATATTGCACATTATGTTGTAGCTTAAGTGGCTAATAAAACCAGCTGCATGACACCATCAGATATCCAGCCAAAAAAAAGCGATGGCGACACCAAGCTGATGTCACCATCCCCTTAAAATCGTCCCTAATCCTACTGTCATGCTACGCTTTATATCCGCCAACATGACCCTGATCATAGTAAAAATCTCACCCCAACAACCAGTTGCGTGTCACTCACCTTCTGCCCAGCAGCCCGCTGATAATCAGCCGTTTTCCCATACACTCCTGACCACTCCACCCCAATATAAGGGGCAAACTGACGGCTAAACTGATAGCCCAGACGCAGACCAATAGCCAAATCAGACAAACCACTCCCCAGCTCATGATCGGGGTCACCCTGACCATACAGCGTCAATGCAGTCCGTGGTTGTAAAATCAGTCTTTGAGTCAAAAACAAATCATATTCAGCATCAATCGTAAGTGCTGTGCGCCCTTTCTCACCCACGTATGCAGTCACATCCAAGTCAAACCAATACGGCGCCAAGCCCTGCATACCAAAGGCGAGCCATTGACGATTGTTCCCTTGGGCATACTGGTCTAAGCGCACGCCTACTTGTGTATCAAAATAAGCGGTTAGCGCATGACTCCACAGCAAATCTGTCTGACTGTCGTTCAATCGACCATTAGCAAAATCGCCTTCCGTTTTAACGACAAAACGATCGTAAGTTGTGCCATACCAACCTTGCAAGTCAAACACTGTACTATTCGCGCCCTCGTTGTACTCAAAACGGTTGCCTAATAAGGCCCAAAAAGGATGTTCATCTGCCAGTCTTAACTGCCGAGGTCCCGCTTGCGCATATGGCCCTGCCGTCAGGGTATGCCCATCAGAATAAGCGTGTGGGTCTCTAGCATCTTCTGGTGGGCTACCGCCTTGCATCTTGTCATGGGCGGCCGCCCATGGAACAGACGAATAAAGCACGCTTGCCATTACGATGATGCGCATCAATTGATGTATATGCTTATTCCTCATGACACCACCACCTCTCGAAACATCCCCGCATCCATGTGAAACAACAGATGGCAATGCCAAGCCCAACGGCCCAGCTCGTGCGGCGTCGTTAAAAAGCTAATGCGCTGTGCTGGCTGGATGGGAATCGTATGTCGACGAACAAGCAGCTCTCCCTGATCATTCTCCAAATCACTCCACATCCCATGTAGATGCATCGGATGCGTCATCATGGTGTCATTCT
>Ga0129324_10000503_pt1 | contig 28312 bp, 29 predicted proteins | sample CPBDNA_7_FD_96879 | JGI IMG/M metagenome (GOLD analysis project Ga0129324, IMG submission 96879) | Freshwater to marine salinity gradient microbial communities from Chesapeake Bay, USA - CPBay_Spr_15_0.2_DNA | ecosystem: Environmental > Aquatic > Marine > Coastal | place: USA: Chesapeake Bay...
AATTATATATGGATTAATAATTATATATGGATTAATAATTATATATGGATTAATAATTATATATGGATTAATAATTTTTAAAATGGAAAACTTTATTTGCGAATGCGCTTACTACGCTTATTGCGACGCGTATATCCATATCTACGTTTTGACTTACCATTTTTTAATGTTTTTCTGCAACCACACGACTTATAACTCGGAACAGAACTAGTGCCATACTTGTATAACATACGACGGATACTTTGAATAAATGACATTTATTTACAAAATATTCTATATAGTAAGGTAATAGAATAAATTGTAACTAACTCCAATAAAAATATTAATTAAAAACAAAAACTTTATACTAAATGGCATATGATACTTTAATAATATAATAATAAAAATAGGATACATTATAAACAAATTATATAATCGGTGTAATTGTGTTTTTCCATTTTTTAAATCAACGAACCGTTTTATAATTGGAAATGGTGATTGTATGGTAGAACCAAATAATAAATAATTATGACTGTTGTATATTATGTTCATTATACCCGTTAATAACATGAAATAACGCAATACATGTGTATTTGCTATATACGTTGATACAAGTATTTGTAAAGGTCCAGAGAGAAATATATCAATTAAACGATAATTATTGCCATCCATTACTAGTATATTTATATATTATTTCATTTTATTTAATCGTTTAATCTCTCTTAGTATATCAAACTTATCCATCTCATCTTTAGTTAGTTTTAGTAATTTGGATAAAGCGTCCACTTTCTGCAGTGTCTTTTCCTTTTCGCTCTCAAAAAAAGTTTCATATTCATGAATAGCAACTTTTAAATATGGATTTTGTTTAACATTTTTTAACATCATATGGTAGTCTTCCTTTAATTGTTTTTTTTTAAGTTTCAACTCTTTTTCTAAATTCATCATTTTTTTATCACTTTTAGCAATATTAATGCCACTACTTCTATCATTATCATCATATGCGGTAGTATGTGATGCTATATTAGTCATATAGTAATAATATATATAATAATATAATATACTAAAAAATATTAAATATATTGTATTATATTATTTAGGCATGGAAAACATACAATCGCAACAGCAACCGCAATCACCAAAAATGACTGAACCTTTATTGACTGAGACTGAAGACAGGTTTGTAATGTTTCCAATTCAAGATGAATCTATATGGGCAATGTATAAAAAACAGGTTGAATGTTTTTGGCGGGCAGAAGAAGTTGATTTGTCTAAAGATTTGGCAAGTTGGGAGACGCTTTCGCATGAGGAAAAGAATTTCATTAAGGCAATTATTGCATTTTTCGCTGCATCGGATGGAATTGTCTTGGAAAATTTGGCAATGCGTTTTATGAGTGACGTGCAATTATCGGAAGCACGCGCGTTCTACGGTTTTCAAATTGCGATGGAAAACATTCATTCGGAAATGTATTCGCTTTTGATTGACACCTACATTAAAGATAAACAAGAGAAACAACAACTGTTTAAAGCGTTAGATAATTACCCGTGTATTCGCAAAAAGGCGGACTGGACACAACGGTGGATTCATTCGGAAGAAGATTCATTTGCCGCGCGTCTATTGGCATTTGCTTGTGTAGAAGGAATTTTCTTTTCGGGTGCCTTTTGTGCCATTTTCTGGTTAAAGAAGCGCGGTTTAATGCCAGGATTGACTTTCAGCAATGAGTTGATTTCACGCGATGAAGCGCTGCATACCGAGTTTGCAATTCTGCTCTATACGAAATTGGTGAATAAACTCCCGGCAAAAACGGTACGTGCTATTATCATGGACGCCGTGAAAATAGAACAAGAATTTATTTGTGAAGCATTGCCTTGTCGATTAATTGGCATGAATTCTACACAAATGTCTAAATATATTGAATTTGTGGCAGATCGTCTTTCTCTTCAATTGGGTTATGATACCATTTATGATGCGGTGAATCCATTTGATTTTATGGAACTCATTTCAATTGAAGGAAAAACAAATTTCTTTGAAAAAAGAGTGGGTGAATATGCATTGGCAACAAAGACCCAACCGGATGATATTTTTGATTTTGGCGATAATAACGATAATGGCGATGGAGCAAATGATGATTTTTAATGATATATGAAATACAGTAATGATAATACAAAACTCTTTTCCCAAGACATATCTTTAAATATTTGTTGTTGGTCTTGATGTGATTTTTCTGTTAGTTCAAATGAAATTTTATATTTCCAATTATTAAAAAATTGTATATTGCTTTCATTTAAGTTTTGTGAACTCTCTTTTCTTAACCGAGAAATATCATCCCACAAATTAGAATAAACATGTGTTACTGTTTTCCAATTACATGTTTCATAATCATCAATCTTTTTGGTGAATTCATTCAAAAAAGTTTCAAAAGGCAATGAAGCATTAACATTATCTTCATTTTCTTTAATTACATCCATTGTATTTATAATTACACCCGTGCTTGTCGTTATATTTTTACTCATTGTATTACTCATAATGTTTTATTATATATTATTAGTATAAATATTGATATGTTTAAATATTGATATGTTTAAATAATATATTTAAATATAGTATTGGTATAATTAACAATAATATATACTTATCATGGCACAATCACCAGAACTAAACAAGATAACCAATATAAAAGATATTACGAATGTCTTTTATATTAATCTAGCACACCGTACCGACCGAAAAGAACATATTGAAACACAATTGAAACAGATTGGATTTACGAATGTAGAGAGATTTAATGGAGTAAAAACGGTGAACGGACGTGTGGGGTGTACATTGAGTCATATTAAATGTATTGAATTGGCAAAAGAACGTAACTATTCTCATGTGGTTATTTGTGAAGATGATACAATGTTTACAAATGTGGAATTGTTTCAGACACAATTAAACCGATTTTTATCAAAACAACATAATTGGGATGTGGTTTTATTTGCTGGAAATAACGTTCCGCCCTATGAACAAATCGACGAAACGTGTGTATCAGTAACCCGCTGCCAAACGACAACATGTTATATGGTAAACGGGCATTATTACGATACTCTCTTGGCAAATTACAAAGAAGGACTGGCAAAATTAATGCATTCGCCAGAACAACATATTAGTTATGCAATTGATAAATATTGGTTCTCTCTTCAATTAAAAGACAATTGGTATTTAATTACACCACTTACCGTTATTCAACGCGAGGATTATAGTGACATAGAAGGACGCGTAACGAATTATGCACATTTAATGACCGACTTGGATAAAAAAGAACTTTTGCAGAGACAACAGGAATATTATAACAGATTAAGCGCGGAGCATGAAAAACGAACAAAGTTACCATTTATGATGAGATAATAAAATCGTTAAAGGTAAGTGTATAATATATTTTTATTGTGTAAATATTAAATTAATAAATATATTATACTACATCGCGAAAAAACTCATAATTATTTATTGATAAGATACTACTTTTTAAATTACTATTTAAATAATAACCAACTGCATAATCTTCAAAATATTCGGTATAAAACTTTTCTTTTTTTGTTAATAAATCTGCAATTGATTCCTTTGATAAAAAATAAAAACGTCCATTACAATATATTCCTTTTTTCATAAGAATATTACGTGGTAAACAATCATGCTCTATATAGTATTTACTTATATGGTCATTACAAATATTAACAATATGCCCACCGTAATGAAACTTTTCTGATGTTAATTTGTATATAATGCCTGGTAAAAAATGGTCATTCACTAATTGCTGGTCGTCGTCTGTTTTAAAAATATACTTAAATTCATATGTTTTATATAATGCTTCATATGCACAAATAACTTTTTTAGGAAGTGAATTATAATCATCTGGTGTTTTTACATAAAGAATACGATCATTTTCGTTAAATTCAAAATCCGTCGGTAAATCGGGTTCTCCAATAACGTGATAGTATGGTAATGATGATGGAAGTTTTTTTAACCACGTTTCTTTTTGCAAGTTGGATTTATGTTTATATGCTTTACAATTTAAAATAATTAAAATAAAATCACATTTTTTCATTGTAAATTAAAGAATAATATACAATACTATATATTATTCTTTAAATACTTAAAAATAAAAACAATAATTTTGTTATATAAAATGAGTGTGAGTGTGAGTGGTCTAGAAGGATATTATATAAATTTAAGTCACCGCACTGATAGAAAAGAACATATGGAACAATTAAAACAAACACATCCTTTTTTTAAAAATATAGAAAGAATGGAAGCGGTTGTAAATAAACGCGGCATTATTGGTTGTTCATTATCGCATATAAAATGCCTGAATGAATTATTAAAAAGAAACAAAGAATGTTATTTGATAATGGAAGATGATTTTTGTATTTTGAATGAAGATAATTTTAATGGATTTATAAGAGAATTTGATAAAATAAAAAATGATACAAATTGGGATTTATTAACCTTAACACCACGAGGCGATACTATTGTTAAAAATTATAATCAAGGATTTCATAAGATAATTAATAATCAAACAGCAACGGGATACATTGTAAAACATAATTTTATAAAACGGTTGTTAGAAGTATATAAACAAGGCGTTGAACAATTAATGAGAGACGAAGACCCAAATAAATGGGTAAACGACCAATGCTGGAAACCACTTCAATTAGAAAGTAATTTCATATATTATGAAAACATTTATGGTGGTCAGTTGCCGTGTTATTCCGATCTTGAAAAAAGAGTTGTAGATTATAATAAGAGATTTATAGAGCAATATAGATATTAAGTTATTTTATAATTAAGTGTTAAATAAATATAAATTAAAACCATATAAATGAAAATAGTATTGATTCTAATAAATATATATTTAAATATATACTCATTATTTAAATATATATTTAATACTATAATGATTATATTAATACCTTTAGGTGGAACAGGAGAAAGATTTAAAAATAATGGTTATACTATCCCAAAAGCATTAATACAAGTAAATAATAACCCAATATTATTTCATTTATTAGATAATCTTATCTTTAATGACACGAATCAGATTAATTTCGTATATATTCCATACAATAAAGAATATATAGAATATGGGTTAGAAAAATTATTATTAGAGAGATATCCTTCAATAAAATTTAAATTTTTTGTAATAGAAAATAATACTAGAGGAGCAGCACATACAATTAGTATTGCACTAAATAATATAAACAAAGAAATGAATGATTGTCCTATTTTATGTCTTGATTGCGATAATTTTTATACTACTGATATTATTAAATTATGGAAAGGAGAAAACAAAGTATTTTCTTTTAAGGATAAACGAGATGAACCCATTTTTTCTTATATTACAACTAATAGTAATACTATAAATACCGATATTATTTCTGATATTATATATGATATTAGAGAGAAAGAAAAAATATCAGATATTGCTTGCTGTGGTGCATATGGTTTCCAATCGTGGCGACAACTTTTATTTTATACAACCTCCATAATAGAAGACATTTTAATATCTAAAACTGAATACTACATATCAGATGTCATTAAAGAAATGATAAATAACAATTTAGAATTCAAATATACAACGCTACAAAATAAATATTATTATTCTCTTGGAACGCCAAAACAAGTGAAAGAGTATGAATATTCCTTTTTATTTGATTTAGACGGGACTCTCGTGAATACTGACAATATATATACAAATGTATGGAATATGATTTTCAAAAAGTATAATTTCGGGTTTGTAGTTGATAACCTATTTTTTAATAGTTTTATTAAGGGTAAAAATGATATATTATTTTTGAATTATTTATTGCCTACTATAAGTATTGAAGAAATTAATGAAATATCAATATTAAAAGATAATTTATTTATTGAATTATTAAAAAATAGTAATGAATCTATTTTATTGCCAGGTGTTCTTAATTTTTTTGAATTAAATAAAAATAGAAGAATAGCGATAGTCACTAGTTGTAATAAAAGAGCAGCAGAATATATTATTGAATATATTGGATTACAAGACTACATTTCTTTACTCATTACTGCAAATGATTGTATAAGACATAAACCAGACCCAGAACCATATTTAAAAGCAATTGAAAAATTAAAATTATATAAAGAAAAAACGATTATTTTTGAGGATAGTTATTCAGGATATACTAGTGCAAAAAAAGCACAGGTTAATAAAATTATTTTAATATGTAATGAAAATTCATGTCAAGATATTCTAAATGCAAGTGAATATAAGATTTCTGATTATACCACACTAAATATAGACGAAGTATTATATGAAAACAATGATAATGGAAAAAAGAATAATAATGTATGTAATGTAATAAAAAATGAATTAATAAAATCACACTCAGTAAAAGATGTTACTCTAAATGATACTCAATTAAAAACTGGTTATATATGCGATATACAATCGTATAAAATTATTTTTAACAATAATAGCAGTGAAAATATCGTTTTAAAAATAAATAATACAGAAAATGAATTAGCCAAAACAGCCGAAAAGATGAACTTATATGGGAATGAAATAAGTTTTTATAAAAATATTAGTCATTCAATTAGTTCTGATATCATACGCATACCCAAGTGTTATGGTGTGGTAGAAATCGCCGAAGAAGAAGTAAGAAAAGGCATTATACTAGAAAATTTATTTAAATACGATGGGCGGTTTAATATAGATTTGAATAAAGATACTCAACTATTACTCAATGTCGTTTTTGAAATTTATAAATTACATACAACATATTATTTTAAAAATGCAAGTGAATTACCATTAAATATGCAAAATGTAACAACTATGAATGACCTCATATTTTTTAAACAATTATTGTTAGAAAGATTTGAAACATTTATTAAAAAAAATATTTTAGTTTTAAAAAATACCGAACTGGAAATGATGAAAAATTGTTTTCAAAATTATCAGAAAAATGTTATACAAACGTCTAGTTATCCATTAAGTTTTTGTCACGGCGATTTTAAAAGTGCAAATATTTTTTATAAAAGTGCTGAGAATAATATATGCCATCCTTATTTATTGGATTGGCAGTATATTCAGTTAAATAAAGGCGTGAGCGATATAGTGTTTTTATTGGTAGAAAGTATTGAATTTGATAAAATAAAAGTAGATTTAGTAATGAACTATTATTATTGTTTAATTAATGAAAAAATAAAGGATTATTCATACGAAGAATTCATGCGGGATTTCAAAACTAATTTGTGTATTTTTCCGTTTATTGTGTGTGTGTGGTTTAATAGTGAGGATAATGATAAATTATTGGATAAAATATTTCCGATTAAATTTATGAAAAATCTGATAAAGTATTATAAGTATTTTCTCTAACAATCACATCCATAATACTTTGTTTATATATAACCTAATTTAAACAATTTAAAGTTAATTAATTATTTTTTATAATGAGCGGCGCCGAAAATAAAGATATTTATAATAATAACTCAAAGAATACTTCTTCCCAAGAAAATTATGATAATTTTAATAATTTTATATTTTCAAATGACATCAAAATATTAGGTAAATTATTGTATAGGTATGACTTTTTTAATAAAACAAAACATCTCCCTGGCGATATAGTAGAGATTGGAGTTTTTAAAGGTTCTGGCGTAGCTACCTTTTTAAAATTTTTAGATATACATTGTTCTAATTCTATTAAAAAAGTGATAGGATTTGATATATTTGACCCAGAACATAGCAATATTGTATTAGAAAAAGATAATGAGAATGATAAACAAAAAATGCAAGATGTATATAATAGAGTAAATGTATTAGATAGAACATTGGAAAATGTTAGTTCAAAATTAAAAAATATTAATGAAAATTTTATACTTATTGAAGGTGACGTTGAACAAACTCTACCTAAATTTAAAAGTGAAAACCCTGGTTTCAGAATATCTTTATTATACATTGACGTTGACATTGAAAGACCAACATATAATGCATTAAAATATTTATGGGATAGAGTTGTCCCTGGAGGAATTATCGTATTTGATGAATATGAATATCATAAATTTAGTGAGTCCACTGGTGTAGATAGATTTATGAAAGAAGAAAATATAACATTAAATTTGATTTCCACAAATTGGATGTCTCCAACATGTTATGTAGTTAAATAATTATATAAAATACAGTTTAAATACAGTTTAAATGTATTTTATATAATTAATTATATAAAATATAATGAGTAACACTAAACAAAATTCTCAATCAGATATATTAATATTTTATCTTACCGCAAATGATAGATTTTTTTATTTCGATAAATTTATAGAAGAAATTTTTAAATGTAAAAATATTAATAAGTTACATTTATTAATTGTAAATTCAACAAATAATATGACATATTATACTAATTTATTAATAAACAAACAATTAAGTTTTGAATGTGTTGAAGTTAAATGTCCAAAAAGTAATTATTTACCAAAAGTAAGATTTGCTATAGATTATGCAATTAAAAATAATTATAAATATATTTTCAAATGTGACAATGATATGATTATTCCAGCATATACAATTGATTATATTACCGAAAATATATCTCAATTAGATAATAATTATTTAACATTATCACCCACTGTTTCTACTGGAATGCCTACTGTAGAATATTTTATTAATGAAGTATTTACAAAAGAAGAATGTAAATTAATACGAAGCGAATTTAGTAAATGTATGTTTAATAATCAACCGGGCGTATTTGACTATAGGTTTTTAAATAACCTACAGAGTAAAGAATGGGATTATACTAATTTTTTCAAAATAATAAATGGAATGAACACGTGGTATAAAGGAGTGCATCCAATCAGGTATGGTTTTGGAAATGATTTATTAAATCAACTATTAATAAAATACAAACACAAAATTTTTGAAAATAAAATTTGTAAGATTAATGCCGATAATAGTCATTATATTGCCAATATGTGTTTTTTTATTAATACAAATAATTATAATAATTTAATAAATGTAGAAAACCTCACTGTAAATGGTTGTGATGATGTTCAATTATTTAGATATTCACAAAAATACAAGATTAAACACGGGATTGTGTCTAATGGGTTTGCGATCCATATAGCATATGGATGGAGGTGGGATTTAAATGATACAAAACAATATCCGGATTATGTAAATATTAATTGCCCTACAAAATCATTATTAGATTATGAAACTTTGTTTTTTAATGAATTATATAATAACTAATATTAATTATCTAAATAATCTACTACACGATTATAAATATTATTATATCTACCATTATTAAGATTATAAATAAAAACGGGTTCGTCATTTTCTTTTTTAAATTTATCCTTATTTTTATAATAACAATTCCCGATGACAATATTTGATGTATAATATATCTTCTGTTTTACCTGCATATATATATCATATGGCGCTGCCTCCATAGACCATTGTCTTTTAATATCATAATTTTCCATACATTTTATTTTATAATTCTGAAATACAATACAATAATAATAATAAATAATGTATTCAAATGACCAAAAATTAATTTTTTTAATAAATTCCAAAAAATTATTAGTTGTATCATCAAAACGAATATACTTAAAAAAATCAGGTAATATTTTACGGTCATAAATATTGATATCAGAATACCAAAAATAATAATTACCATTATTAGTTTCTGAATTTATGAGATTAATGTCATTTTTATTAAAATGTTCAATACATTTTATATGTATATTATCCAAAAAATTATGAATAATATTTTTAATACTAGTATTACCAGAAATAACCAGTTTTTTTTCACAATATAATTTAAACCTAGAATAAAGGTTTGTAACATTAATGAATTCTATTTCACTATCAATTGCCGCAATATAATCATATTTATCATATTCTGTATTATTTATTACATAGTATAACCCATAAAATTTTTTGATATTTATTATTCCTAAGTTCCTGTCGTTAAATTTATTAATATATGGAGCAATATTAATATTTTCTTCTAAAGTAATAAATTTTATATTGGTAAATGATGAAGTAATAACCCTTTTATTTTCTAATAATTTTATTAAAAGTATCTTATCATTTATATATGTCAAAATAAATATAATTGTGAACGTATGATCCTTATTTAATTTATTTAAAAATGTTAAATAATTATAATGCGTAGGATAAATTGGGATTAAAAAACATATTTTATCATCAGACATTTGATGTATAATATATTTAAACATATTTAAATATATTATACATAATGCAATTTACATTTGGAATTATTACAAACAATAATATTGGTTCAGTTAATTTAATAATTAATTCAATTGAAAAACAAAATATACCAGAATATGAAATTATTGTAGTTGGAATAGACAATATAGGTAGAAAAAATACCAAATGCATATCTTTTAATGAAAATATATATCCAGGTTGGATAACGAAAAAGAAAAATCTAATAACGCAACACGCCATATATGAAAATATTGTATATATGCACGATTATATCATTCTAGAAGATAATTGGTATAATGGTTTCTTAAATTATGGAAATGATTTTGATGTTATTGTTAACAAAATTAATAATTCCGATGGAACACGTTTTAGAGATTGGATATTAAATATTGATTTTTTAAAGGGTATGGTTTTAAAAGTTAACCAACATAAACCTACTTTAAATGCGAATGATATTTGGGCCAAAAATACTGAAGATATTAGACATAGGTTAAATGTGTCAAATAATATATCAACCATATTTTTAAATTACGATGACAATGGAGAAAAATGGCAAAATTATATATATATATCAGGTAGTTATTTTATATGTAAAAAACATATAATGATTGAATTTCCATTAAATGAAATTTTATTACATTGTCAAGGTGAAGATGTTGAATGGTCTCAGCAAATTAGAACTAAATACAAATTTAAATTTAATAAACATTCCAGTGTTAAATTACTAAAATATAAATATTTATATAATGTTTTTTTTATATAATGGGTTTTTTATATAATGGGTTTTTTATATAATGGGTTTTTTATATAATGTTTTTTTTATTTAAAGAAATATTATTAATATTAATTATAATATTAATAATGCAACAAATGCATACGTATAACCATACCAAAACGGCAAATGATGCGGTTATTAATGAAACTGTATTTCAGTCATTTAAACGCGATAAAGAATTTACACATATTTTAGAACACGTTTCTTATCAACAAGGAATACAATATATTAAATTTATTAATCAATTAATACATGACAATAAATTTGAACATTTAATGTGGAATAAATATATTGAAAATGATATATATGGAAATCCAATTAAGTTTGATTTTTCTACTCAATTAAATGATATAAAAAACATTAATACAAAACATATTTCTCCAACAACCTTGCGATATATTTGTTTTGGACTTCAACTATATATTTATATAAAACAACTCGGTAAAAATGAAATAAGCATAATAGAAGTAGGTGGAGGTTATGGCGGGCAATGTAAAATATTGTTTGATATTTGTAAACAATTTAATATTAATATTAAAAAATATACAATAATTGATTTGGAAAGTATGTCAAAATTACAGAAAAAATATTTGGATAAATTAAATGTAAAAAACATAATTACATTATCAAATATGGAATGTTTAAATAAATTAGACGAAAGTTATGATTTATTTATCAGTAATTACGCATTGGGTGAGTTTACTACAGATGTACAGGATTTTTATATTAAAAATGTTTTAAATAGATGTAATAACTATTTTATAACATGGAATTCTCCACCAATAAATAATAATTTAAAGGTTGTAAATATAAAAGAGGAAATACCTCAAACAGGTCACGCACAATTTCCAAATATAATACTTACAAATTAAATAATATCATTTTATGTGTTAATTGAAAAAATTGTCATAAAATTGTTTCTCGTGTATATTATGATTTGGAATAGTATTATAGATTGGATGTATAGAAAAACTATTACGTATAATTATGCCTTTTAAGTTATGCATTTGACAAAACTTATTTACAGGAACCTCGTCAAATGGATCAACATATAATTCATTATTATTTACTAGTTTATTATAGTTTTCCACGTCAATAATAAATATACTATTACATAAATATGAAAATGTATTATTTATTTGTATTTTATAATCTTGTTTTTCATATATCTTCTTTTTATATTTTAAAATAACATAATTCATATATTCAATTGCTTCTTTGTTAATTCGTATTGGATGGATGCCTTTATAAAAATAACCTAATTCATTAAGTTTATTAATGAATTTCTCTGAGTCCCAATTATTACTTTTTATTGTATATTCATTTAATGCTTCATAATTAAACCCCCATAAATTATTCGGCATATTTGTTTTTAAAAATAAGGTTTGTATATTTTTCTTTTCTTCTTCATTAAAAAAATCTTCTATAAAATAATCAGTAGTAGGAATACCACTTGAAATAGACGGTGTTATATATAAATTTTCTTTATTTTCTAACATAAAAACATTATCAATCATAAAATCAATAATATGATTATTAATAATTAAATCATTATCAAATTTCATACAATACTTCATATTATTTTTTTTTGTAAAATCAATAAACGTTTTGATTTTATTAATATAATTATTATCATTACTAAATAATAATATTGTATAATTTATATTTGTTAAATTATTTTTGATTATTTTTTCAAAAAAATCTTTAGAAATATTATTAATTAATATAACCAAGTGAATTTTTTGTTTATTTGTTATTTTATCCAAAAAATAAACAAATTTATCAAATGTATAAGTTCTTCTATTATCTGTTAAATATCCAATACAAATTGTAGACATATTATATAAAAATATATTATAATTTTTTATAAGTTATTACGCAACTTAATATTATCAATATTATCAGAACTAAGTGTTTTATTGTATTTTTATAACAACACAACACAATACCATACAAAAATAATTCACCCCACCACTTTCACCCAATTACTCGGAAACAAATCATCCATCTTTTTATTGCCTTGTGCTGGTCCAAACCATTTATCTGGGTTCGGATACGTCACAATTTTTTTATAATTTGAATTAAAATAGGCGCCCCACCAACTAAATGTACTGTTTGCAATAATATTGTGCTGACAATGCGACATTAATAAAATTTGTTCATAATCGGGAATAGTTGTGTCTACTGGCGTAAATGTCAAATCAGGTAATTCACATTCAATATCTCTAATATTTTGTGTCACTATCTCTCTATCTTGCTGTTCATAAAAATAAATAATATTCCAATCCGTTTTATCTGTATGTTGACAAATGTATTTCAATGCCGCAATATAATAGGTGATTGACATGATCGGATGATGTTGTTGGAGATGTTTATAGTCTCCAATTCGAAAATGAAGAGAGATTGAATTCGAAAAATCAGAAATATATTTATGTTTCACCATTTTCTTCTGTTCTTCTAATTGAATTAGTTTAAAAATAGTGTGTTTATTGTGTTCAAAATATTTATAGGATTGAAAATATCCATAAAACCGAAACATTCGGTGAATTTTATCAAATGAAGGTATTTGATTAAAATGGAATTCAGATTCTTTATAAAGTGGTAAATTCATTGGCGAACCTTCTCTAATAAATGGCGTTAAACTTTTAAAAAAAGTATCCCAATAAAATGGTCGATCTGCTCGGTCAGGTTGTCTTTTCTCAAAAAAATAAGCAATCTTGTGTGTTAATGAATAACTCATTAAATTAAATACTTGAAACAATTGGTTACCAATACCACCCATTACGTGAGTTGTAATTGACAGCATTTATACTACTTTAATATAAATATAAATAAAAAATTATATTTATATTTGTTTATGCCTTTATGTTTCTATTATGTTCGCGTGACATACTTATTCATAATTGGTTTGGGAATTAATTGGTCAATCAGTGACTCTAATTTTTTATAACACTTGTTAATCGTGACCTCACTAATTTCACTCACACTATTCACATTTTTTTTCGTAATGTTTAAATGGCATTGATGTGCAACAAAGAACACAATACCTGCCGCAATTGAATGTGGCGTGTTTTCGGGAATAAGATTATTTGCTTGAATGCGTGTGGCAATAAATTTACATAATTTAGTTAATTCAGCATTGATATTCAATTTACTGCAATACCGGTCAATAAAGGAAAGTGGTGTGGTATTGCATAATGATGTTTTTTCATTATTATTCATATCACTTTCAATCTCATTCAATATTGTGCTAGCATTCTTACACCCACGCGTTGCACTAGCATTGTCTAAATGAAAGATGGTCGCAATTTCTTTTGCTGTCCGTGGACAATTGTTATTACGGCAAGCAATATAAATTGTAGCAGCAATAATACCATCACGATTATCACCTCGAAACGTTTTTACTTCAGATATTTTAGCATGATACCTCATTGCATCATCAATAATCATTTTAGCTATACCTGCCTGATTTGCTAAAACAATAATCCGCTGAAATTCTTCATAGCGCGCCTTTTCTTCATAAGGCATACCCTGCCATTCGGTATAACGACGGATTTTTCGCATTTCATAACTGGAATTAGAAGGGCACATTACTTTACAACCATATGACGATTCTTTTAGTAAAGGATTAATTGGCATTCCGCAACGTGTTGGGTCGCCCGATTGGTTGTCATCCGCACCATAGAAACGCCATTCAGCGCCTTGGTCAATTGCGTCTTTATAAATAATTCCACATTTAGAATTGGTGCAACACAAAAACCCTTCATCGGCAAAAGCAAGCGACGATTCACAACAATCACATAATTCACGTTCTCCCGATTTACGAAATACACATTCAATTGGATTTTTTACATCACTTTTGGTTTTACTGTCTTCGTTATCATTAATAAGTGTCGTTTCATTTTCATCAAAACTATCCCATAATGTTTTTTTGTCTACCTTTTCTGTTTTTTTAACCTTTTGTGTTTTGTTTGACTTATTTGTTCCTACAGACGAGAGTGTCAAAAGTGGGGTTTCCATTGACATTAAGTTGGTTGTGCTTAAATGTATCTAATACTTTATATTCAATTTTATACGTTATTATATAATTATATATTACCATAATTATATATTAACATAGTTATATATTAACAATGGGAAATACTGTATCTTCTAGTGATGAAAATAAATCTAATCTTGCTGATAAAATAGATGATATTGCGAGTAAATATATATTATCGCAGACGTTTGATGATATGAATAAAATGTCTGATAAAGGACAATGTGATAAAATGGTAGTATTAACTGCTAAAATTATAGATAACAATTTAACACCTTTAGAACAAAAAGAGGTAGTTAATCGGATGTATCCTAGAAAAGATGAAGAGGGAAAAAGCAATATCGACAAAAATATGCCAATCCCACTGCCACAACCACAAGAGCAAGAGCAACTGCCACAAGAGCAAGAGCAACCGCCACAAGAGCAAGAGCAACTGCCACAAGAGCAAGAGCAACTGCCACAAGAGCAAGAGCAAGAGCAACCGCCACAATTAGGTGGTGAGGAGAATGATACGCAACCCGACTGTGTTAAAATTGCTAAATTTTATGTAAAAATTGCACATTTATTTGCCGCTATTATGAAAACTATAAATCCAGTTATTATCTCAGTTAATAAAGAAGGAAAAAAACAAAAATATGATTTAATGAGTAAACAAAATATGCCTACAGATGAAGAAATACTTACAATTGAGCATAATAACTTTTGCACAAAACGTATTAATAGTTTACTACAAGAAAGTGATTATGATAAATCAAATTTAAATAATATTTCATTATCAATAAAACCTCGATTTTGTAATATCAATTATGATAAAAGTAAAAAAACAACTCGAACATTTTATAAATCGGACGATAATAGCAATAATAGAGATTATGATAATATAGGCGCCAGCGATGATTATAGAGGCGGTGATGATTATGACGATGATGAAAGAGAAGAATATATGAATAGACAAGATAGAGATAAGAGAATGCGCGGCGATGGATTGAATAGAGAAAGAGGCATGGAAAAAGGTATAAATGATATCGATAAATACATTGAAGATGACAAACCCAATCCCAACGATACAAATGAAGATGGTAATATCAAGAAGAATATAAATAAATCTGAAGACATTAATTCCAACATTAAGAGTGATATGTTTAATAACAATAAAAGCAGACACAGGAAATATAAAGAAAGTGTAAAGGATGAAATACCAATTGCTGAAAATGGGTCCGAAGTAGGAATACCTGAATTATTAAAATTATATTATGATGAATATGACGAAGAGCGCAATGATTATACTGGTATGTCAAAAGAAATGAAAGATGTATATGCAAAAGATTTGGATTTATTTTATAAAACATTTACAGGAAAAAATATACCGCTTGATGAAGATGGTAATAAAACAATAACTAACTTTGAACAAATTCCATTAATTGATTTTCATAATAATGAAAAGTGTAAAGAAGATGGTCTCTTAACTCAAAAATATGATGGAACACTGAAGGATAAATTATTTAGAGAATATGCTTTTCACGTGAAAGAAATGACAAACCGTATGAATACAAATCAAGATAAATTATTAAAAGTATTGGATAAATTATTTACATTTAAAAAACCTCAAAAAACGAAAAGTGACAGCACAACGGTAGAAGAACAACCTATACCTATGGAAGAGAATCAACCTATACCTAGCAAAGAAGAACAAAATACAGACAGTATTTTAAACCAATTAGTTCAACCACAAGAACAATCACCTCCCACTAATGTGGATGATAAAATAAAACAAATGGTAACTGAGAATCCATTTGAAAATCAAAGTCAGCAAATGCCGAATGAACCACCGCAAGTTGGTGGTATAAAAGAGGTGAATGATGTTACTGTACGATTGAACCCTGAATTAGATGATTCATTATTAAATTCTCTTATTAAATCAACCCGCGAAATTATTGTGGAAATGTATATTACATGCGAAACTGATTTTTTAAAAGGTATTACTTTATTTGAAGGCATCGTTGCTGCTCAATTAGCAAATACAACCACGTCTAAAATACGTTTATTGAATGATTTAACTGTTGGGTATTTGCATAATAGTATAGATATTTAAATTATCTTTTAATTTATAAAATAATTATACTATTATATACAGTATCGTTTTATAGAATCACCTCGTTTTATAGAATCACCTCGTTTTATAGAATCACCTCGTTTTATAGAATCACCTCGTTTTATCTTCTATCCGCCTCAATAAATTTTCATTATAAATCAATCCCGACGGTTTATAACTATCAATAGATGTATATTCTTTGTTCGCTTTTACGCTATCGTTTCCGTTACCATTACCATTTTTGCTGCGATGAAACATCAATTCGTTCGGGTCATCGCTAATACTATTATTACCGTTGCTGCCATTATTGCCACCATGTATCACCTTACCATTTTCGTCCAAATCCAACCGTCGCCCATTTCCATCAATCACTACACCTGTTTTCTTTTTGATTTCGGACCGCACATACGACGGGCACCAATTTGCCCAAGAAATCAACAGTAAATTGGGATGTGTATATTTAACAATAAACCCATTATCTTGTAAATTATCAATAATATAAGCAGTGCAAGCACCATGGTCGTATTTCGGCACACCAATCATTGTTTCGGGCATCACATACCAACAGAACTGTTCCTTGGTTTGTTGCCGTGATACTGTTTTAATTTTCGTATGAATACGTCCTAAAATTTTATTGTAGAGAGATAACGTATTTAAATCTTGTTGTTGTTTTTTCTCATACAATTCATCTAAATTTAACTTCATTTTTTCGCTAGTTTCATCGCCAAGAGTAAATATAGTATTCATTCGCTGCTGTTTATTCTATATATTTTGTATAACGGAAAAAAATGAAGATATAAACCTTTTTATCTTTTATCTTATATCTTTGTATAAACTTTTATATAAAAACAAAGTTTATATATGTAATTAGATAAAGAACTAATTTACATAATGACGATAAAGCATATTGTAATCAGTGGTGGCGGTCCGTCGGGACTATTAAGTTATAGTATTGTTTCCCAATTGGAAAAAAAAGAGTTTTGGAAATTAGATAATATTAAAAGCATTTATGGATGTTCTATTGGCGCTTATATTGGTCTAATTATTTCACTTGGATATGAATGGGAATGGATTGATGATTATTTTATAAAACGTCCTTGGGGAAAATTGGTTGGCGAATCAAGAGTAAATTTAATTGATATTTATGATAAAAAAAGTTTAATTAATGAACGATTTTTCACTGAAGCAGTTATTCCATTATTAAAGGGTAAAGACCTAGATGAAAATATTACTTTATTGGAACTTTACAATTACAATAAAATAGAGTTGCATATGTTTACGACGGATATAAATAGCAGACGTTTAACCAAGTATAATATATCATATAAAACCTTTCCTGATTTATCAGTTGTTAAAGCATTACAAATGAGTATGGCGATTCCAATTATTTTTCAACCGATATTAAGTGATGAACATTGCTTTATAGACGGTGGATTACTTAATAATTTTCCTTTAAATGATTGTATCCAAGAACAAGAATGTGAATTAGATGAAATACTTGCATTTAAAAATATTTGGAAGGGAGGACATACCTACAGTATATCCGATAATTCTTCTATTTTTGATTTATTCTTATGTTTGCTAAAAAAAATGGAAACATCACTTGATACGGAACCCGAACAAACAGAAATAAAATATACAATTAAATGTTTTATAGAAGAATTGTCGGGATTTGATAAATGGGTAGAAGCATTATCTAATGAAACAATAAGACGCAATATTATTGAGAATGGGTATAAACAAGCAAATGTGTTTTTGGATTCTTTATCTGAAACTGTAACTGACACTGTAACTGACACTGTAACTGACACTGTAACTGACACTGTAACTGACACTGTAACTGACACTGTAACTGAAACTTTATAAATTATTTATTCTTTCTAAAACTTCATCTACGAGGGTTTTGTCTATATTATCAGGTGGGGATGTAATTTCAACAAGGTCCCAATTGATATGTTGACCAAAATGCCTTATACCAACAGGATAACAAACAATAAATCGTTGATTTCCGCGCATTGTATAGGACATTGTTGCAAACCGTTTTTCATCATACCGCCAAGGCAAATAAGTGATGCCGCGAGGTCCCAAGATAATATTTTTTATAGTTTCATCATTATTGCAATTACTATATTGGTTTAATAACATTTGTTTCTCTTGCTCATTGTGAAAAGGTGCAACAATACTATCTATAATTACCTTATCATTGCGTCCTGGTAATTTTACCCATAATCCCTTCTGAAAAGTTTTTAAAGTTCCATCCTTCATTTTAACATCAAATACTTGGTTTGTTTCATCATTCCAATGTGCCGACCATTCACTGCGCGTATTATCCATTTTATAAATAACGTGTTATTTTTTATATCATATCATATCATATATAATTCATTTTATATGATAAAAGTGATGTAATTTTATAATTTTAAATTTATAGTTTATAGTTTATTCTAAAGAAGTTCTAACAAATTCGTGTAAAGTATCCTTACTAGGTTTTGCATCATATTCAATAAGTTGATTGCCTTTCATCATCTTAATAGTTGGGAATCCCTTGACGTTAAATTTATCCGATGTTTCAGTATCTTTGTCACAATCCACTTCAAAGAAGTTAATTTTAATTCCTTTCACCTTTTTACCTTCCATTTCTTTCTTGAAATCGAACCATACAGGTTTTGCAGTTTTGCAGTGAGGGCACCATTCGGTATAAAAGAAATACATATCAACTGACTCTAATCCAGGATTACCTTGATTGAATTCATTATTTGCTACATAACTAGCATTAATACGGTTAGATACATGTTGCCGGTATATAGTTATTGCTGCAATTAAAAAGATTATGATGAGAAAAAGAATAACTAAAAATTTAGTATTTCCAGCAAATTTCATCATTTTTTGTTGAATATCGCCAACTTTCATTATATATATATTTATTAGAATAAATATAATGTGAATGGGAACGAATAATATATAAAAACAATTTAGTATAGTATAGTATAGTAATATATAGAACAATAATGCTTTATAAATCACCAGAAGGTAAACTAGTTGAAATTTTAAGAAAAAAATATAAGGACGATGTATCCTACTATAATGCAATTATAAATATTAAAGGACTCTTAAAAACGACCTAAAAGAGACTAAAATACTCTTAAAAATAGATTGAATAAAAAAAATACAAAAGTAATATACTTATAAAACCACACAAGGTATAACTTGCTATTGTATTATTCCTCATATCCATAATGTCATTTTCTAGGTGTTCGTTGCTTTTATCGTCCTTATTTTTTTTATTGTCCTTATTTTTTTTATTGTCCTTATTTTTTTTATTGTCCTTATTTTTTTTATTTTTCAGTTTTTCTACCATATCTTTTTGTATTAATCGAAGATTGTGCGTTTCATTATAATTTTTATATAAAATATAGGACAAGACAAAAATTACAATACCCTGTCCTATTCCTTTTGTATATTTGTAGTCAACTGGTATACCAATTGTTATAATAATAATTAAGAGTGAAAAGGTTAATAATAAATGTAATTGTTTAGTATTATCAAAGTAACTTTCTAAAGATTTATTCATAATTACTATTATATTATCTTATAATATATATTTTTGTAAAAATATATATCTATCTATTTATTATACAGGTAAATCATTAATGCATAAGAATTTAATTCGTAAGAATGTAACAAAAAGAAATAAAGGAAAAAAAACACTATCATCCGTTAAACCTCAACTGAAAAAAAGGACCTTCCGGAAAAAAGATTACTATAGTGGTGATGGAATGTTAACTACCGTATGGGGACCAAGTATGTGGCATTATTTACATACAATGTCTTTTAATTACCCAATACATCCGTCGACTGACGACAAGAAATATTATCGCGATTTTATTCTCTCTTTACAGCATGTCTTGCCCTGCAAATATTGCCGTATTAATTTAACTAAAAATTTTAAAGCGTTCCCGTTACGTGCTGAAGATATGAAAAATCGTGAATCTTTCTCGCGGTATGTCTACAAACTCCATGAATTGGTGAATAAAATGTTAAAAAAGAAATCTGGTCTCTCTTATTGTGATGTGCGTGAGAGATATGAACATTTTAGAGCACGTTGCACCAGCGAAAAACCGAAATTATTTGATATTAAAACATATAAAAAATCAACTTTGAAAAATAAGAAAAATGGGGAAAAAGGTTGTACTGAACCGCTGTATGGAAAAAAATCCAAATGCGTTATTAAAATTGTTCCACAAGAAGAAAAATGTAAAACAATGCAGATTGATCAAAAATGCATGAAAAAAAGGACTTAAATTATAATATCATAATATCATAATATCATAATTAATTTGTATTCCTTTTTTGTGAACTACTCTTTATTGTTTTATTACTTTTTGGTCTGTAACTATATGCCTTTTTTGTTTTTCTACTAGATTTATTTATTTTTGTTTTTCTACTAGATTTATTTATTTTTGTTTTTGCATTAAGCGTTTCTAATGATTGATATCCATAATTCATTGTATTGAACCCAAGTATAAGACGATCTATATTTATTGGGTCTAATAAATCATAATTATTATTTTTACTATTATTTTTACCACTGGAATACTTTACAATTTGTCTATTAGAATAATTACCACCACCCTCAATTGCTTGATAATTATTATATACAAGCATAAAAAGCATACTTATGAATAAAACCATAAGAGGAGTATTTAATGGAACACTTTTTAATTTATTTAAAAATAATTGAGAATAATTTAATGGTTCAACAATATCAGAATTAATAATAGTAGATGTTTCAGGAATGATACTGGTTGGGGTTGGGGTTTTTATATAATTAAAACCATGGTTTATCTTTTTAGGTATATTATCTAATCTTGTTAAATTTTTATCGATTACATCTAGATACTGTTGATTAACTGCTTGAACAACTGGTTGTCTTAAAGGATTAGGTCGTATAACAACACCATTAAATTTTGGTGTTTTAGGTGGTGCCTCAGTTGCTCTTCGTTCTGCTGCCTCAGTTGCTCTTCGTTCTGCTGATCTTCGTTGCGCTGCCTCAGTTTCTCTTCGTTGCGCTGCCTCAGTTTCTCTTCGTTGCGCTGCCTCAGTTTCTCTTCGTTGCGCTGCTTCAGTTATTATTCGTTGCGCTGCTGCTCTTCGTTCTGCTGCTATTTGTTCTGTTTTTATTGCCTCACTTTCTCTTCGTTCTGCTGATCTTCGTTCTGCTGATCTTCGTTCTGCTGATCTTCGTTCTACTGATCTTCGTTCTGCTGATCTTCGTTCTGCTGATCTTCGTTCTGCTGATCTTCGTTGCGCTTCCTCAGTTTCTCTTTGTAGTTCTTCTTCACGTTTTGTCCGTTCAGTACTATATATCTGAAAAAGTTCATTCGCGCGTTTGTTACAATCCAAACCTTCAATATCTATAGGATGCTTATCTGGGTGTAATAACAATGCTAATTTTTTATATTCTTTATTATTTGATACCGTTTTTAACTTATCAATATTTATATCTTTTAAATCGGGACAATTTTCTAAATTTAAAGTAGCATTCTGCACGCGTCGTTGTTCTTCTTGCTCTATCTTGCGTCGTTGTTCTTCTTGCTCTATCTTGCGTCGTTGTTCTTCTAACCTACGCTCTAGTTCTTCATTAATAATTGATATCATATGTAGTCTTGCCTCATTTAGTTGTTGTATAAGAACAGCATAATCATGAATATTATTAGAATTTTTAATATCATCTAACCATTTATATGATTCAAAATTATAACATACATTACCACTAATCGGATAACATTGTTGTTGAATGATATTAATTGCGCTGATTATATCATTATTTGTATATTTAGTATTTTTATTAAAAATATTATATAAATTTATTCCTGCTTGAGGATTATGTGTTGCTCTACCATAATCGATTACAAAACTTCTTAAATTGTCCATCCAATTATTTCCTAATGTGCCTTTAAAATAATGTTTATAGTTAGTAGCAATCATAAAATTACCCATATGGTAATCATTTTGAAAATATCCTGTAACTCCTAATTCAAATAATGAATACAATGAAAGCGCTTTATAAACCATTTCCAATCTAGGGTTAATATCTATTTTATTAAATAAAGTATCAAATTCTCGTTCATTTCCTGCCATTTCCATTGCTATAATTCCAACTTGATATTTGTTATTATTATTCATACAATTATAAAATACATCAAACCAGGAATTTGTATTTTGAGGAATTAATGTTTTAAAATCATTATTATTTAGTAAACCACAATACAGTATATTTGGAGATAATGGATCGTACAAATCTGATGTATTACTATTTATTTTCATTTGAGTGTTACATTCATTAATAAACTCTACTCTTTTTACACTAAATTTATTACTAAAATAGCTAGTGTAAACATTCTTATCACATATTATTTTCTCTTCACCATTTTCAGTAACATATTGTAGTTTTACACATATTGTGCGAATATCTCTCCCCACAAATTGAGGTCTAAACCCAACATATGGCGTATCCACATTACGTGGAATAGTTAATGATAATAAAATTCCATATCGCGAACTGTCTGATATTAATGTTATATTACTATTTTTTAAAAAATATATAAATAAATCTTGTGAAGTGTAATGAATGGATTTATTTTTTGTTCCTCCTAACATATTATAAATTATATATATTATAAATTATATATTAATATATAATATAATTTGTATTACTATGATATTTACATCCCAAACTGACTAAAATCATTCAAAACAGGACGCGGTAAATATTCATTAGATGTTACGCTATTATAATTAGGAACGCGTTTACAATCAAACGCAGGTTCAGGACAGCGTTCGCATGGTGGGCAAGGTGGAACAGGCGCGGGTTTGCTGCATCCGTTGCTAGAAGAACACTCCTTTTGTGTTTCTTGTTCTTGTAATCGGTTGCCATTGCCACTGCCACTGCCACTGCCAGGCGGGTTAGTCGGAGGAACCATTCGCGATTTCAGCATATATAAATCTTCATCGCCGGGCGGGACACCAGTTAAACTATCATATTCTTGTGTTCCTTGTTGTTGTTGTTGTTGTTGTTGTCTGCCACCGGCGCCATGATAGGTTGCGTTGTGTGTGTTGGCATACTTTATATAGTCATTGCGACGTTTCAATTCGGCAATGTATAATTTTTTCCATTTATCTGCATTAGTAAAGTCCGTTTCGATATTATTTAAATATTCGCGTAATAAATCAGGATTAGTAATACTTTCGGGTATATCAATTAATCCGGTTATAGTTTCTTCTTCTTCTTCTTCTTCTTCTTCTTCTTCTTCACTACCATTCACGCAAGAAAAATATCTCACTTCATTGTGTTCATATCCACAAACATTGCCACCATTACTTGCCTCTCTTGTCTTGTTGAATTTCTTTTTGATAATCCCATTTTTACAAGTGCCTACCCTAGTCCAATCGCCAATACAGTTAAGAGAACTATCGGCAACGCCACCAGTGCAACCAGAACCACTGCAACCTGCAGTATCACAAGGGTCCACACTCATATTACCCGTCACTGTATTTGCAGTTCCTTGATTTAAAATATCATTTACGACATTTAATGTATCTTCATATGAAGTATTTGCTTCCACGGTTGTTTCACCCGAACTTTCTATTAACGTAATTATATTCATAAAATTTATTCTATCAATTGTATTACTTTTTAGGTCATTAAACGCCTTCGTTAATTTTGTTTTATTTGAACGATTGAAAAGATTTGTTTTAATTCCATCATCTCCAAATTCTAAATTGTAAAGTTCACTTATTATATTAGGATTAGACGGTGTTTTAACCTTTATTATTTCGTATTTATTTACAGCATTACCCGTCAATGTAGTTGAACCATTCATATACTTTGGCGTTTCGGAACTAATATCTCCTTCATTTTTTATTTTATAAAATTCCAAATCGTTCAGTGATTCATCTGTATCTATTATATATTCCAAATCATATTTTTCAAAATCGGTTTGACTTAAAGAAGTTAAATCATTTTTGTCTATGTATTTCGGTGTATTAATGCTTATATCATCGTCGCGTTTTATTTTTAAAATTTTATATTGTGCTTCATAAGGATAAAACGTATTATACCAAGCATTTATTTTTGTTCTTATATTATTCCTTACACTTGTAGATGTTGACGAATTATTGATTTCGCAATTCATTGCGTCTACATATTTTATTTTTTCATCGTTTAAACGTTTAATTTCAGCAGTCCTTTTTTCTGCATCTTCCCATAATGCAGTATTTCCTTCTATAGTTCCTCCCATCATTCCTAATCCAAGTGTCGCTAAACTCACTAACAATAATCCTAAAAGAATGGTCAACTGTTTCGGTTTTAAATTTGCTAATTTTGCTAATTTGTTAAACCAAAGTGTCAACAATTTAACTATTTTTGATGTTTTTATTGTTGTTTTTATTGTTTTTAACATCGTATTAGTATTTTTCATAATTGTCATTTGTAGTATATAGATTATCAATGGAAAAAATAAATAGTATATTGTAAAAATACAATATATATTATATTAAAATTGAAATTAATATAATAGAGTTAATCTATGTTATATAGTGTATATACATGCCTCCGCGAACTGTCACGATATTAAAATCATCATACTGCGAGGATACTGATACTGATAATGATAATGATAATGATAATGATACTGATAATGTTCTCTCTAATAACTGCATTCATTATGAAATTGGCGTAGATGAAGCAGGACGTGGTCCAATGTTAGGTCGTGTTTATGCAAGTGCTGCAGTTTTACCTAAAAGTATGGAACAATTTAATCACGCCCTTATGAAAGACAGTAAAAAATTCCATTCTGAAAAGAAAATTAAAGAAGCGGCCGAACATATTAAAGAAAACGCAATTGCTTGGTCAGTGCAATATTCAGACGAGGGTGTTATTGATAAAATTAATATTCGTAATGCCACGCATAAAGCAATGCACGCAGCAATTAATGATGTAATAGAACAACTAAAGAATAAACATCCATCAATAAATACAAATACATTATTACTTGTTGATGGTAATGATTTTACGCCTATGATGGATATGACAACGGGCGAAAAAATATCGCATGTATGTATTGAAGGAGGAGATAATACGTATTCGGCTATTGCCGCTGCTTCTATTTTGGCTAAAGTGTCGCGCGATGACTATATTGCTGAATTATGTGCGGAAAATCCAAATTTAAATGAACATTATGGTATTTTGAAGAATAAAGGGTATGGCACAAAGATTCATATGGATGGTATTAAACAACATGGTATAACACCTTTTCATCGGAAAAGTTTTGGGATTTGTAGGTCATTTCATTAAATTATATATTGTTTATTCTTCATCATTAGTTTGACGACGACGCTTGGTTCTATTTTTTTTCTTAGGTGCAGTTGTATTGACGACATATTTGACCTTTTTTTTACCCTTTTTAACTACCTTTTTTTCTTCTTCTTTGTCGCTTTCACTTTCATCGTCGCTATCACTGTCACTGCTGCTACTGCTTTCGCTGTCGCTGTCACTCGTATCTTCATACGCAATATTTGTTTTGCCTAGGTTTATATTAATATTAATGTTTTTGGGTAATTTTTTCTTGGGTTGACATTTTTTCTTGGTTTTTGTAATGGTTGCATGCTTACCGCTGCCGCCGCTTTGCTCGCCGTTTGGTGGTGCTTCTGGTTTGTCGCCTGCGTTGTCGCCTGCTGGTGGTTTGTCGCCTGATTCATCTCCTTCTCCTTTTTCTCCTGCATCTGGTGCTTTGTCGCCTGGTGCTTCTCCTTCTCCTTCTCCTTCTCCTTTTTCTCCTGCATCTGGTGCTTCTCCTGATTTGGCGATCATTTCTACTGCTGCGCCTGTTTCTTCTATTTCTTTCGTATAGTTATTTATTTCTTGAAATAATTTTTCTAATATTGGCGAACCATCAACCATACTCTTTTTAACATTTATCCCAATTTTATTTTTTTCATATAAATTCATCAAATCTTCTTTATTCTCGTCCATAAACTTAATTAATTTTGGCGTATCTTTCATAAAATCAGCAATTTTTCCAGCAAAATCTGCTTTTTCTTCTTTCTTAAAACTTTTATATTCTTTTTCGGCACTGGTTTTTCCACCTTCTATTTCCATATTATCACCGCCACTCATATAACCGCCTTCATCACTACTATAACCGCCTCCGCTGTCGCTGTCGCTGTCGCTGTCGCTGTCGCTGTCGCTGTCGCTGTCGCTGTCGCTGTCGCCGCCACCTTCTTCAGCACCTTCTGCTTCACCTTCCGCACCTTCTGCTGCTGATTTTTCATTATTTCTTTTTTCCATTTTAATTTCTTCTTTTGTTTTCTCTCCACTAGTAATTGCTGCTTTACTACCCGAAATGTTTTCTTCTTTATGTATTTTTTTAAATGCCTTTGAATCATTTACTATATATTTAATAATTTCTTTCATTGCTTCATGTTTATTTGCTTCTTGTGTTTTCTCAAACATCTTATTGACAAATTTACTCTGAAAAACTGTAAGAAGATCACTTATTTGAATATATACATCTTTATTATCCTTTTCAAGACTTTTTAATTTTTTTTTGTCATCACTTATACCTACTATTAATCCTACTAACTCCTCATCTTTAAAAAAAGTGTTCAAATCTTCATCTCCAGTATCCACTAACCAAAACTTATCTATATCTTCTTTTAAATAAGGTGCATATTCATCACTACCTCCTCTTATATATTTTATAGGGTCATCTTTTGATAAAACTATTGGTTCACCTTTTAAACCTGCTATGAACGGTTCGATTGATGTTTTAATTTTATTTTCAATTTGTTCTATTTTAACGATTTTTGTAAATACATCACTCCATTTTTCAAGATTTGCTTGTTTAACTGCCTCTATTGACTCTGGTGTTTGTTCAATAGGTTCACTTTTTTGTTTTTCACCATTTCCCTCAGCATCTGCTGCAGCAGCACCATCTTCGTCAACTTCTCCGAGAGCAGCATATGCAGGTTTGCCATATTTTGCATTTTTTGTTATAGACATACTAACGCCCATCTTATAATATCTTATATAATGATTATACTATTTTTTACAACTAATAACCAATAGCACAAAAGTATTAGGCGCAAAAGTATTAGGCGCAAAAGTATTAGGCGCAAAAGTATTAGGC
>Ga0129324_10000504_pt1 | contig 28289 bp, 28 predicted proteins | sample CPBDNA_7_FD_96879 | JGI IMG/M metagenome (GOLD analysis project Ga0129324, IMG submission 96879) | Freshwater to marine salinity gradient microbial communities from Chesapeake Bay, USA - CPBay_Spr_15_0.2_DNA | ecosystem: Environmental > Aquatic > Marine > Coastal | place: USA: Chesapeake Bay...
CTATAGAGCCGTGGTAGACCACCACGTTGATAGGCTGGATGTGGAAGCGCAGTAATGCGTGTAGCTGACCAGTACTAATAGCTCAATTGGCTTGATTTATGCACTGAAAAAAATTTTAAAAAAGTAGATATTTAATTAAATTGATTATTACCATTTCTGCATATTCATTTATATTAAAGTGACGACTTTTATTATAATGTGATCAATTCTGAATATTTGAACTTTTATGAAAAAAGCATTAATAACTGGAATAACAGGACAAGATGGATCTTATCTTGCAGAATTTTTATTAAATAAAAATTATGAAGTTCATGGTATAAAAAGAAGAACCTCTCTAATTAATACAGATAGAATTGATCATTTATACCAAGAACCTAATGAAACTGATCGAAAGTTTATTTTACACCATGGTGATTTAACAGATTCAACCTCTTTAATAAGAATAATTCAAGAAGTTGCACCTGATGAAATTTATAATTTGGCTGCACAAAGTCATGTGGCAGTTTCTTTTGAAGAACCAGAATATACTGCAAACTCTGATGCAATAGGGGCACTTAGAATTTTGGAAGCTATTCGAATTTTAAAATTAGAGAAGAAAACTAAATACTACCAGGCCTCAACTTCAGAATTATATGGATCTGTGAAAGAAACCCCACAAACTGAAAAAACACCTTTTTACCCAAGAAGCCCTTATGGGGTTGCTAAACTCTATGCTTATTGGATTACCGTCAATTATAGAGAAGCTTATGGTATTTATGCTTGTAATGGAATTTTATTTAATCATGAAAGTCCTGTTAGAGGAGAAACTTTTGTTACAAGAAAAATAACTAGAGCTTTAGCAAGAATAAAATTAGGACTCCAAAAAAATTTATATCTTGGAAATCTTGATGCTAAAAGAGACTGGGGGCATGCTAAAGACTTTGTTGAAGCCCAATGGTTAATGCTACAACAAAAAAAACCAGAAGATTTTGTTATTGCAACTGGCAAACAGTATTCCGTCAGAGATTTTGTAAACATATCTGCAAAACAACTAGATATGAAAATCGAGTGGAAAGGAAAAGATTTAAATGAGGTGGGATCATTTGATGGTAAAGATATTATTAAAGTTGATCCAAGATATTTTAGACCTACAGAGGTTGAAACCTTATTAGGAGATGCAACTAAAGCAAAAGAAAAATTAAATTGGTCGCCAAAAATATCATTTGAAAAATTAGTTAAAGAAATGGTTGAAGAGGATTTAAAGCTAGCAAAAAAGTCAGCTTATTAATAGATAAGTTTTATTACAATTTTAATTAACAATGGCTAAACAAAGAATTTATATAGCAGGGCATAAAGGTATGGTGGGCTCTGCTATATTCCGTCAATTAAAAGATCAAGAGGTTGAGATTATCACAAGGAATAGAACAGAACTCGATTTATTAAATCAACAGGATGTTCAAAATTTTTTTAAAAATGAAAAAATTGATCAAGTCTATTTAGCAGCAGCAAAAGTAGGCGGTATTCATGCAAATAATACTTACCCTGCTGACTTTATTTATCAAAATTTAACAATCCAAAATAATGTTATTCACAGCGCTTTTTTAAATGGGATAAAAAAATTATTATTTTTAGGTTCAAGTTGCATTTATCCAAAATATGCCAATCAACCCATGAAGGAAGAGGAGTTATTAAGTGGTAAGCTTGAGCCAACTAATGAGCCTTATGCTATTGCTAAAATTTCAGGAATTAAAATGTGCGAAAATTATAATCGCCAATATGGCAAAAGTCATGGCATTGAATTTAGATCAATAATGCCAACTAATTTATATGGTCCAGGAGATAATTATCATCCTGAAAACAGTCACGTGATTCCGGGTTTAATTTATCGTTTTCATGAGGCAAAAATAAATAACTTAGAAAGTGTTACTATTTGGGGAACTGGCAAACCAAGGCGTGAATTTTTATATGTTGACGACTTAGCTGAAGCTTCAGTTTATCTAATGAATTTAGATAAAAAAACTTATGTTTCAAAATTATCATCATTGAGCAACCATATAAATGTTGGCAGTGGTAAAGAATTAAACATTAGGGAATTAGCAGAAACTATAAAAGAAGTTATCAATTTTAAAGGCACAATTAATTTTGATGCAAGCAAACCTGATGGCTCCCCTAGAAAATTATTAGACAGTGAAAAAATAAGCAAACTTGGATTTAAGCCCAAGATAGGCTTAAAAGAGGGTATTATCAAAACTTATAAAGATTATCTTAAAGTTTATGAAAAATTTTAAAAATTACTATTTTACCAAGATCAGATAAACCTTGCAGTCAATTTACTAGGAAACAAACGGGCCTCTGATGAATAGCGAATAATCGATCTTACTGAAGACTTTAATGTTTCAAGTTTTAAAAACTTACTATCAATTGATAAAGTGTTATTTTTATCAATTTGATCTAATTCTAATATTAAAGAATTAGTTTATCTAATTAACGACTGATGAGCTTCCCTAGAATCATCAGATAACAAAAGTTCATCTCATCCGTAAGGTTTTGTTAAAGTGATAGCTGACATTACAATTAATTTAAGAAAATAGCATATAATTAAAAAATATATAATAAATGCAACAAATATGAATGTTAATATCAATATTTCTACCAGCATAAGATATAATGTAAATAAGAGACTGCCTTAAGCTGAATTGTAAAAAAATTGTTTTTTAAAAATTAATAGATATTAATAACAATAAAATTGTTAAATCATGAAAATACTCAAAAAACTTTTATATTTTTTATCACCTAAAGAAAAAAAACGCGCAGCTCTCTTGCTTTTAATGATATTAGCAATGGCTTTAATAGACATGTTGGGTGTAGCGTCTATATTGCCTTTTATGGCTGTGCTTACAAATTCAAGCCTTATTGAAACTAATTTCATCTTAAGTACCATGTTTCAATCATCAAGTATTTTTGGTATTAAAACCAATCAGGAATTTATTTTTTTGCTTGGTATCTTGGTGTTTATAATCTTAATTTTTTCCCTTAGTTTTAAAGTTGTTACAAACTATGCGCAAATTAGATTTATTTCTATGAGGGAGCTAAGTATTGGTAAACGTTTGATGGAATCTTATTTGCACCAACCTTATGACTGGTTTTTAAATCGTAATAGCGCTGAACTTGGAAAATCTATTCTTTCTGAGACAGCATCTATTTCTGGAAGTATGTTAGCTATGGCTAATGTTATTACACATAGTGCAATTTCAGTATCTTTATTGTTTTTATTATTTTTTGTCGACATAAAATTAACCTTAGTGGCTATTTTTGTTATTGGAGGATCTTATTTTTTAATTTTTTATATATTTCGAAAATATCTCGGTAATATTGGAAAAGAGCGATTAATTGCTAACGAGTTACGTTTTAAATCAATTAATGAGTCTTTTGGTGCTATAAAAGAAGTAAGAGTTAGTGCATTAGAAAAAGTTTTTATTAGAAGATTTTCTAATCCTGCTGAAATTTATGCCAAACACCAGGCTAGTTCACAACTTATAAATCAACTACCTAGGTATTTTATAGAAGGCATTGCATTTGGGGGTATGTTATTATTAATACTCTATATTATCTCTGAAACAGGGACTTTTAATAAAGCTATCCCTATAATTGCAGTTTATGCCTTTGCAGGTTATCGTTTAATTCCATCAATACAAAATATTTATCAATCAATTGCCAGTCTTAAATTTAATATTGCAGCAATCAATGAGTTGTTAAATAATTTAAAGGATGCAAACACACCTAACTCAAATCAAAACCAGGGCATTTTATCATTTAACAAAACAATTAATCTAAATCATGTTCATTATAATTATCCGAATTCATCAAGAACTGCTTTAACTGATATTAGCTTAACTATTCCCTCTCGAACAACTGTTGGAATAGTTGGTACAACAGGCTGCGGTAAAACAACTACAGTAGATATTATTTTAGGATTACTTAAACCTCAAAAAGGAACATTAGAAATTGATGGTGTGATTATAACAGAAAAAAACATTAGAGCTTGGCAGCGTTCTATAGGTTATGTGCCTCAACATATTTTTTTAAGCGACGATACTATTGCAGCCAATATTGCTTTTGGTGTCGGTTTAAAAGATATTAATTTTCAATCAGTTAAAAAAGCTGCAAAAATTGCAAATTTAGATATGTTTGTGATTAATGAATTGCCGGATCAATACGAAACTATTATTGGTGAGCGTGGTGTTAGATTGTCAGGTGGACAAAGACAGCGTATTGGAATTGCAAGAGCATTATACCATAACCCAAAATTACTAGTTCTGGATGAAGCAACAAGTGCGCTCGATAATCAAACAGAAAAAGTTATAATTGAAGCAGTAAATAAACTTAACAAAGATATAACTATTATTTTGATTACTCACCGTCTTACTACAGTAAAAAAGTGTGATAAAATTTTTCTTTTTGAGAATGGAAAGTTGAAGGCCGAAGGAAATTATGACAAGCTAATTGAATTTAATAATTACTTCCGCTCTTTGGCAGGGAATTAAATAAATATGGATAGTAGTAAAGTTAAAAAAAAAAAATTCATGATTACTGGTGGAGCTGGATTTATTGGTTCATCATTGATACGTTTTTTAATTAATAATACTGATCATCAAATACTCAATTTTGATAAACTTACATACGCAAGTAATCTACAATCACTAAAAGAAGTAAGTATAAATCCTCGTTATCAGTTTTTTCAAGGTGATATCTGTGATAAGAAATCTGTATCGAAATTATTTAAAGCATTTCAACCAGATATTGTGATGCATTTAGCGGCAGAGAGCCATGTCGATCGTTCAATTGATGCACCTACAAACTTCATTCAAACAAATATAATAGGAACTTCAGTAATGTTAGAATGTGCCCGAGAATATTGGAGCAACGAAAATAAAAAAAATTTTCTTTTTCATCATATCTCAACAGATGAAGTTTATGGTAGTTTAAATAAAACAGACTTATTTACAGAGCAAAGCAAATACGATCCTTCATCTCCTTACTCTGCTAGTAAAGCTAGCTCAGACCATCTTGTTCAGGCATGGCATCGTACTTATGGTTTACCAGTTATTATTACAAATTGTTCTAATAATTATGGCCCTTACCAGTTTCCTGAAAAGCTTATTCCACTAACAATCCTTAATGCATTGGATAGAAAACCTTTGCCAATATATGGAGATGGTCAAAATATCAGAGATTGGCTATATGTTGAAGATCATGTAAGAGCACTTTACAAAGTAGTTAATGAAGGCAATATTGGCGAGATGTACAACATTGGTGGACATAACGAAAAAACAAATATTGAAGTTGTAAATACTATTTGTGAAATTCTAGATGAAATAGCTCCAATTGAATTAAAAGATAATAAAGAAGTTAACCAAAAAAAATATAAGATACAAAATTCAACAGAATTTATCCAATCTTATAAAGATTTAATAATGTTTGTTAAAGATAGACCTGGACATGACCTTCGTTATGCTATCGATGCCACTAAAATAAAAAAAAAAATTAATTGGATTCCTAAAGAATCCTTTAAAACTGGTATAAAAAAAACAGTTGCATGGTATTTAACTAATTTTAATTGGTATAAGAATATCGAACAAAATGGTTATCAACGTGAACGTCTAGGATTATTATCAAAGAAAAATAATAGAGACAAATGAAGAAAAAGACACAATTAAAATTTCATCAGACAACCAGTTCAAAAATATGTTAAAGTATTTTCATAATCAAATTATTGAGAGCGAATATATATAAAATATAAATCAAGCAAGACTTATTAGAGAGCAAAAAGCAAAATCAAATGGATAACAAGCCAATCTATGTAACCCAATCATCACTTCCACCACTAGATGAATATACTAAAAGTCTAAAAGGTGTTTGGGAAACGGGTGTATTAACTAACAATGGACCACTTGTACAAAAACTTGAAAAAGAATTTTGTCAAAAATTAAATCTAAAAAACTTTGTAAGTGTAACAAATGGTACTTTAGCAATTCAGCTTGCTATCAAAGCGCTAAAGTTAAAAGGAGAGATTATTACAACAGCATTTGGTTGGATAGCAACAGTAAGTGCTATAAAATGGGAAGGGTGCACTCCGGTATTTTGCGATATAGAGCCTGATACACTCAATATGGATCCAACTAAAATAGAAGCACAAATCACAGACAAAACATCAGCTATAGTTCCTGTGCATGTATTTGGTAATCCATGTGATGTAGAAGCTATAGAGACCATTGCAAAAAAATATAATCTAAAAGTGATCTACGATGCTGCTCATGCTATAGGCTCTACTTGTAAAGATAAATCACTTTTATCTTATGGAGATATTTCTGTTACAAGTCTTCATGCTACAAAACTGATAAATACAGCAGAGGGTGGAGGGTGCATCACAACTGACAAAGAACTTTACGAAAAGATAAAAAGAATTAGATTTTTTGGGTATGACGATAATAAAGATATAGTAGAAGACGGGTTAAATGGTAAGATGACAGAAGTACATGCGGCCTTAGGTTTAGCAAATCTAAAATACTATGATGAAGTGCTTAAAGATAGAAAAGATAAATATCTTTATTATAAAGAAAAACTAATTGTTAATAATAGTTTTTCTTTTCAGACTATTAAATATGGAGAACCAAATTACTCATACTTTCCATTGATATTTAAAAGTGAATATGAACTTCTAAAAGTAAAAGAAGCTTTGAACGAGCAAAAAATATATCCAAGGAGATATTTTTATCCATCATTAACCACCTATACTAAAGTAGTGGAGTATGTAAATATTCCAATATCTGAGGATATTTCAAAAAGAATACTTTGCTTACCACTTTATTGGAAACTAGAATATAAAGATATAGATAGAATTATTGAGTTAATTTTAAAAAATTAAATAGTATATTCATTTTGCTATTATGCCAAACAACAAAAAAACTAGGAAAAATTATCAAAAGTTTAAAAATATTAAATAAAAATTTTAAAATGAAAATAATTTAACTTTTCTGAAAAATACTTGTATGAAAATAATTTAAACTCTGAAAGATATAATCTAAACTTGAATGATAGTTTATCAGTTGATATTCCAAAAAAAAATATGATTTTATATATTCATCTACAAAACTCATTCTAATAATTAGATCGTTTTTTGTATGTAAAATTATATAAAATCAATTTTTTTATTGATCTTTATTATCAACAAGTTAATCAATGAACTATTGTGAAGAAATTAATAAATAAATTATTTACCCTGCTTAATTTTTTTACAAATAATTTTTTTACTTTTAATATGCGTCCTAAATTAGAAAAAGACTATTATATAGATTTTAATGTTTGTAATCATTCTAAATTATGCGTTATTATTCAAGGTGACATAGCTGATGTTAATTTTTTAATAGAAACAATAAAATTGTATAAAAAAAAAATTTTTCCAGGTGCTTTGATAATCGTTTCAACCTGGTCAGATGAGTCCACAATTGCTCTTGAAAAAATAAAAAAATCAAACTTGAACATTAAATTATTAATTTCTGATAAGCCTGATAATCATGGTGTTCAAAATATTAATCTTCAAATATTATCAACTAAAAATGCAATATTGTGGGCTCAAAAAAATAAAATCAAATATTTAATAAAAACAAGAACAGATCAGAGAATTTACGAAACAAACACTTATAAGTTTTTTTTAACATTACTTAGATTGTTTCCATCAAAATCTAAAAAACAAAAAAATAGATTAATAGCAATAAGTTTGAATAGTTTTAAAACAAGGTTATACAGCATTTCAGACATGCTAATGTTTGGTTCCATCGAAGATATGATTAAATATTGGACACCACCGTTGTATAATGAAAAGTATATAAATTACAATAAAATAAACTCTAAATTGAAATATTCTAAAATAAAAATTCCTGAAGTTTATCTTATGTTAAAATATCTAGAACGAATAAATTATTCATTGAAGTGGACCATACAAGATAGCCTGAAAGTATATAAAAAATTTTTCTGCATTATAGATCAGACATCAATTGATTTATATTGGAATAAATACAATACAATAGAGAATAAATGGAAGAGTTATAATAAAAAGAAACTAGTTGAAATAAATTTTAAAGAATGGATTTCTCTTTAAATACAAATGGTAAATAATTGATATGAAAGGTATAATTCTTGCCGGTGGTAATGGAACACGATTATATCCTTTAACAAAGGTTATATCCAAACAACTTTTACCCATTTATGATAAGCCATTAATTTATTTCCCGCTTTCAATTCTTATGCTAGCTGGTATCAGAGAAATTCTAATTATCACAAAACCCGGTGACCTGGATAGTTTTCGTAAATTATTAGGTGATGGCAGTCGTTTTGGTATAAATATAGAGTTTGCTATCCAGAAAAGTCCTGATGGAATAGCACAAGCTTTTATTATCGGTGAAAGTTTTATTGGTAAAGATAATGTATGTCTTGTTTTGGGAGATAATATTTTTTATGGTCAAGGTTTAACTTCAATATTAAAACAAGCAGCCTCACTACAAAAAGGTGCTACAATTTTTACTTATGAAGTAAATAACCCAGAAAATTTTGGGATTATAGAATTTGATAGTCAAAACAAAGCTATCTCTATTGAAGAAAAACCAAAAAAACCCAAAACTAATTACGCTGTAACAGGGTTATATTTTTATGATAACGATGTAGTTCAAATTGCAAAAAAAATAAAGCCATCAGATCGAGGGGAATTGGAGATTACTAGTATAAATCAAGCTTATTTGCAAAAGAAAAATCTAAATGTTGAACACCTAGGTCGAGGATTTGCCTGGTTAGATACTGGCACTTTTCAGTCTTTGTTAGATGCCTCACATTTCGTAGCAACGATTGAAAAACGTCAAGGTTATAAAATTGCTTGTATTGAAGAAATTGCATTAAATAAAGGTTGGATTTCGAAGGAACAGATCGAACAAACTTTAGGCCAATTAGACAATAACCCATATAAAAGTTATTTGTTATTATTGATAGAAAAAAAATAAAATATATTCAATCATCTTTTCTCAGCCCAGTTTACAGATCTCAAAGGTTTAATTCTTTATCCACTAATAACAGAGATACTAATACATAAAATAACAAATATTTTTATATAAACAAAAGTCAAAGAGAACAATCTGTTTTCAAATCTATTTTGAAACTGATATAATAAGATACTTAACTTTGCTAATAAATATAATTTAATTAAAATGAAAATTGCAATTATGCAACCTTACTTTCTTCCATACGTAGGTTATTTTCAGCTTATTTCATCTGTAGATAAATTTGTAATCTACGATAATATTAAATATACCAAAAAAGGTTGGATTAACAGAAATTACATACTTAATAATAATAATTCGAAAAAATTAATTACAATTCCTTTAGTAAAATCTTCAGATTACGCGAATATAGTTGAAAAACAAATTTCAAAAGAATTCAATAAAGATAAATTGCTGTCTCAAATTAGGTCGTTTTATCTTAGGGCTCCTTATTTCGATGACGTTTGGGAAAAAATTAGGAAGATAATTTTATTTAAAGAAGATAATTTATTCTATTACTTGAAAAATTCAATTTTAGAAATCTGTGACTATTTAAAAATTGACTCTGAAATTTTAATATCTTCGTCTATAAATTCAGATCAAGACGCAAAGGCTCAAGATAAAGTTATTTCAATTTGTAGAGCAATGAATGCTGACGAATATATTAATTTAATTGGAGGCTTACAGCTTTATAAAAAAGAAACTTTTTTTAAATATAGAATTAATTTAAATTTTATTAAATCAAATAAAATTGAATATAAGCAATTTAATGATTTATTTGTACCATCGCTCTCAATTTTAGATTTAATGATGTTTAATTCAAAAGATAAATGCAGACAAATAGTGAAATTTGAATTTAACTATCAATAGCCGTATATTTACAATATATATGATAGTGATCTTAGTATAAATTATGTTTTTTATAGGTGGATATTTTAGTTTTGAAAAAAAATTAAGTGGAAATAATCCAGAATGGATAGCAAATGCTATTAAGGTTCAAAGTGGAAGGATGGCTTTGCTTTATGAACTTCAAAATAGAGATACAAAGACTATTTGGTTGCCATATTATTATTGTAACACAGTTCCTAAGTTATTAAAAAAATTAGGATATATTGTAAAGTTTTACAGGTTTGGTGATGATTTTAGAATAATTCTACCAAAAAAATTTTCAAAGAAAGATATCATCATACTCGTAGATTATTTTGGGTTAACTAGCCAATCTCTAAAAAAAGATATTGATTTTTTTGAAAATAAAAATTTGATAGTTGATGCATCTATGAGTTTATGGATTAAATTATCTTCAAAAACTCCCACATTTTTTTCTCCAAGAAAATTTATTGGCATCCCCGATGGTGGTTTTTTAAAAAATCCTTCAAAAAAATTTACGTTAAAGAAATATAAATCAAATATTTCAAAAAAAAGGTCAAGTTATTTATATTTGCGTGATATTGGATTAATTCAAAAAGGAAGGGAGGCGTTTTCTAAAGCTGAACAATCATTTGCCTTAGATAATGAGCCGATGTCTATGAGTAATTACACTCAAAATTTAATATCAAATGTTGATTTTGATTTAATTTTCAAGAGAAGAAGAAAAAATTATTTGTATTTAAAAAAAAAACTTAGTAATTTTAGAATTAAATCTTATGAACTCCCAAAAAAAACTGCACCGCTTTGTTTTCCAATCCATCATGAAAATGCTAGTCTTGTAATAGAGAGTTTATTGAAAAAAAATATATTTTGCCCCCAATATTGGCCAAAGCTAATATTGCCAAAAAACGATATTAAAGGCTTAGAGCTTTTGAATAAAACAGTTTTTATTCCAATTGATCAACGCTATGGAATAACAGAAATGAATTATATAATATATAATCTAAAAAAAATAATATGAATATAATTGGCAAAAACATTTACTTTAGAGCTATTGAAGAAAAAGATTGTTTAAAAATGCAAAAATGGGCAAATGATCCATCTATTCAAAAAATGCTTGGCGGGTGGCACTTTCCTGTAAGTGGGCAGGATCAAAATAAGTGGCTATCATCTCTTAATTGCAACAGTATTAATCAAAGATTTGTAATTGAGTTAATAAAAAAAAAAATAGTCATAGGCTATACAACCCTGACCTCTATAGACTGGAAAAATAAAAACGCATATACCGGATTATTAATTGGCGATAGTAAATATAGGGGTCAAGGTTTGGGGGTCGAAGCTGTTATGACCGTCATGAAATACGCCTTTAATGAACTAGGTATGCAAAATTTAGACACAGATATAATAGAATATAATTCTATCTCATTAAAAACATACGTTGATAAGTGTGGTTGGACAATTCAAGGCACAAAAAAAAATTGGTATTTTAGAAATGGTAGGTGGTGGAATAAGATTATTCTAGGTATAAATTGTAATGAGTATAAGAATTTGATTAAAACTAATAAATATTGGGACATAAAGTGAATTTAAATTATTTTAGAGATCATATGAAATATATGGGGTATGTTTTGTTCGAAAATTATTTAGACCAAAACTTTCTAAATATTTTAAGAAAAGATTTGGATGAATGGTTAAAGATAGCTGAGGATGGAAGAAAAAAAAATGGCATTGATGATATGTCAGGTGTGGCACATAATATTCTTGGAAAAAATAACGACGCCATGGCTCAATTTATCAAGTCTCTTCCACTAGATGGTTATTTAAAAACATATTTTGATGGACCATATATTTTAAATTCATTTAGTGGAATTAGTTTAACTAACAATACAAGAGGTTCATATGAACATGTTGAAAATTTTCATAGAGATACCCGATTTTTTTTAAAGGAAAAAAATTTGATGATAAATATGTTGGTTATGTTAGATGATTTTAAAATTGAAAATGGTTCTACACGACTGATCCCTGCATCTCATCACTTTGAGGAATTACCATGTGAAGAATATATTAGTGAAAAAGCCAAACATATAAATGGAAAAGCAGGCTCAATTTTATTATTTAATTCAAACATATGGCACTCCGCCTCAAAAAATCTTAATGGTGAACTTAGAAGGGCTTTGACCTTAAACTTTACTAAACCTTATATAAAGCCTCAGTTTGATTTTTTTGCTGCTGTAGGTTCAAATTTTAGTACAAACAAAGATGTCATGGATATTATAGGATTAAGATCTAGAATCCCTAGTACAATTAACGAATGGTATCAAAAAGGTGAAAGAAGATTTTACCACAAGGATCAAAAATGAAAAATAAATTACGAAATTATGAAAAAGAACTTCATGACACTAAAGATCACAAATATGCTTATAACTTTGATTTTGATGTTATGCATCCATTTATGCTTAAATCCTTTGAGCCTTTCTTTCATAAACATAAAAGTTTATTAGAATTAGGCAGTTATAAAGGAGATTTTACAAAAAGACTGGTAAATTTTTTCAATGATATCACATGCATTGAGGCATCACTTCAAGCTTCAGAGGAAGCTAGGAAAAAAGTTCCACAAAATATAAAAATTGTTAATGATTTATTTGAGAATGTAAAATTAAATAAAAAATATGAAAATATAATCTTAACACATGTTTTAGAGCATTTAGATGACCCTGTAAAAGTATTAAAAAGAGTAAATGATGAGTGGTTGAGTGACAAAGGTAGATTTTTTTTAGTGACTCCAAATGCATCATCTCCATCAAGACAAATTGCTGTAAAAATGGGATTAATTAGCCACAACTCTGATGTAACACAAGCAGAACAAGATCATGGACATAGAATAACCTATACATTTGATACACTCGAAAGAGATGCAAAACAAGCAGGTTTAAAAGTAGTTCAGAGATCTGGAATATTTTTTAAGGCTTTAGCAAATTTCCAATGGGATAAATTGCTTAAAACAGACATTATTTCGAAAGAATATTTAGAGGGATGTTACGAATTAGGACAACAATATCCCGAACTTTGCTCAAGTATTTTTTTACTTTGTGAAAAAGGAAAATGAAAGATTTTTTATTGAAAAAATATTTCTTAAAAAATTATACACACACACTTTTTAAATATATTAATAAAGATTGCCAACCTTTTAGGAGTATTTTTTTAAAAAAATCATTTTTACCAAATAAGCTTTACATATTTGAGAAGCTTATTTCCTTTATAACAAAATTAATTTTTAAGAATAATTATTATATTGCATTATTCGTAAAAGATAATTATATACAAAAAAATATTGAAAAATTTGAGCAAGCATATAATTGTTTATGTGATGACTTCAGCAAAGACAGATTTTGTGAATATTTAGCATCCAAAACTCTTGCAAATAGACAATTAAACATTGATTCAAAACATACTGAAATTGTTAAAAAAACTTTATCTATTTTAAAAAAGAATTATATAAAAAATTATTCAAATCTTAGCAATCAAAGTGTATTTGATTTGTCACCAATAGGTTTTAATGCTAATTTTATTGGGAGTGATTTAGCTGTATTAATTAATTTTTTATTTAAACAATATGATTATAATGATTATGTAAAAGTTATTGAGGGTGACGTGGTAATAGACTGTGGAGGGGGAGCGGGTGATACGGCCATTTATTTTGCTGCAAAAGGTGCTGAAAAAATTTTTGTTTTTGAGTTTATTAATTCAAATATTGAGATAATAAATAAGCAAATTGAATTAAACAAAAAATATAAAAATATTATTGAAATTATAGACAAACCTGTTTGGTCGGACACTGATGTAGAATTAAGTTATTTGGAAGATGGATTTGGCAGCAGAGTTGGTGATAAAAGTTTATACCCAAACTTAGTAAAAACTATGTCGATAGATGATCTTGTTATTAAAAAAAAATTGTCAAAAGTCGATTTTATAAAAATGGATATAGAAGGCGCTGAAGTACCTGCTTTAAACGGTGCTATTAATACTATAAAAAAATATAAACCCAAATTAGCAATATGCGCATATCATAAAAGAGATGATTTAATTACTATCACTAATTTGATACTAAAAATTAATCCTAATTATAAGCTTTTCTTTGATTATTATACAGATATTGGATGGGAAGCAGTGTTATATGCTATTGTTGATGACTAATTATTAAGCTAATTATAATCTACATGCCAAAAAAATTAATTCATAAAATACCAATTTCTTCACAAAAACTCGCCAAAGGGTTTAAGCCAAAAGTAAGCATTGTCTGTTTCTCGTATAATCAAGAGGATTATATAGAAGATACAATTAGAAGTTTTCTAATGCAAAAAACAACTTTTCCCGTAGATATAATTATTAATGATGATTGCTCAAGTGATAATACCCCAAATATAATAAAAAAATATCAAAAGTTATATCCTAAAATAATTAAACCAGTGTATAGAAGTGAGAGAATTTTTTTTAAAAAAAATTTCACGACGGATTTATACATTCAAGCTAAAGGTGATTATATTGCTTATTGTGATGGTGATGATTTTTGGACATCAACAAATAAATTACAAAAACAATTTGAAACACTAGAAAAATATTCTAATCATATTTTTTGTGGGCACCTGACTGAAAATTTTATAGATTACAAAATGAACAGACCAAAATTTGTTTCTATTGATTATGTGATAAGAGAAAAGTTTTTTTGTCATTCTAGTAGTTTTTTTTTCAAAAATGTTTTTAAAAAAATAAATAATAAGGCGAAGCTTCCCGAATATTTATTTTATGGTTTTAACGAAGATTATGCATTGACTGTTTTTTTAATGCAAAATTCAAGTTGTATAATCTTACCTTATACAATGTCATCTTACCGTATTACTAAAAAAAGTAGTTATCGTTCACTTAATTTTAATGGAAATATTGGTTTATTAAAAAAGGCACAAAGCATGCTAAGTATTAGACAAATGATGAAATATCACTTGGGACCTAACGAATATTTAAATATATCAAAAAAAAATTTTATCTATATTTTATCCATAATAAAGAGAAACATTATGTTATTTAACCTGTTTGAATTGGTAAAAAGTATAGGAATTTTTGGTCTCTTACTGATGGAATATATATCTTCTTCAATATTATTACATCTACAAAAAAAATATAAAAAATACTGATTGATTTATTTAGATCATGGAGCTTTATTTCATTTTCTTATCATTGCTACAAATTTTTATAAGTCAAAAATTTATACAAGGTAACGCTTTTTACTTTGTTTTTTGGCGAGCATCAGTAATTTTTTATTCATCATTAACTATATTAGCTTTAATAATAAATACTCTGTGGACCTTTCATTCTTTCAGTTACGATATATCTAATTTTTTAGTTCCTTTATTAGATTTTTTATATTTCTTGATAACCTTGACAATTTTTTTATTTTTATTAGGCAAATATAAGCCTTCAATTTCCAGTAGTCATTTTTATTCGATAATTAATTTTTTATTATTTTTTTCACTTTTTTATTCTTTTATAAATTTATATTTTTTGATTAGAGGTGAAAGAGTAGATATATTAAATTTCCTTTTCCCTTTTGGCGTGTTAATTCAGAGTATTTGGATTATAGGACCATTGTTTGGAGCCTTTTATTTTTCAAAATTAAATAATAATCAAAAAAAAATATTAATATTATCAATTATATTTTTGTTTTTAATGAATTTTATAAACGGCAGACGCTCTTTATTTTTATTTATTTTATTCTTTTTGACTTTTTGGTGTTGGCGAACAATTTTTTTCAAAAAAATTTTATTAATAATATCTCTAGTATTGCTTTATACACAAGTTCACACTTATCAATTAGTATTTAAAAATATATCAGCAGATAAAAACGCAAATATATATGAAGTACTAGAAAAAGCTGAAGAGCAAATCAAGAATAGTTCATTTATTAAAACTGCTGTCCTAAGAATATTACATGGATATTTATTGATTGAGCCTGTTTATAAAGAACTTGAAAAATCGGAAGCTGTTGGAGTTCAACCATTAAATACTGCCATGTATGCAATCATCCCATCAAAATTCTTTGATAACAATAAACCATGGCCTGGAAGCTTAGATGGAACATACAGAACTTCTTTTCAGTATATTGTAAATGCTATAGCTTTTAATCGAGCGTGGGAAATGTCTGAATACCCAATTTCTCTGAGTTTTATATGGCAGGGAAGTATGCAGATTGCAGTAATAAGTATTTTTATCACACCTTTTGTGATGGTTATTTTTTTTCGTTTATCTGTATATTTTAGAGATCGCTTTGTAATTTTACCATTACTAACGATTTATCCAGGCAGTTATAATTATTTTCTACCGGAGCCAATTAAGCTCGTTCAAATATTTTCTTATGCTTTTTTACCTGGTTTTACTGTATTGTTTTTTCTGGTATTTATTAAAGATTTATTAAAAAATAAATAAAATAAACAAATCAAAAGAAATGTACATTAATATTTAATTATAAATGATAATATCTCGAGTCTTTGGTGGTATCGGCAATCAATTATTTATTTATGCAGCTTCAAGAAGATTAGCTCTAAAAAATAATGTTGAGCTTGTACTCGATCATGTAAGTGGTTTTACCTATGATAAGGATTTTCAACGTCATTATCAATTAGATCATTTTAATATCAAATCCAGAAAGGCTTCAGCGTCAGAACGATTAGAACCTTTTTCACGTATTCGCAAATATTTAAAGCGTTACAGAAACAAAAAATTACCTTTTGAACAAAGAAGTTACATCCAACAAGAAAACACAGGTTTTGAACCCAAATTACTCAATTTTCAAACCAAAGGTAAAGTTTATATAGAGGGTTATTGGCAAAGTGAAGATTATTTTAAAGATATTGAGCTTCAGATTAAAGAAGAATTATACATTTATCCTCCTAAAGATCTTAAAAATTTAGCAATGTTAAGAAAAATTAAAAGCAAAGTTGCTGTTGCTATTCATTTTCGTTTTTTTGATAATTCAATAACTAGGCCAAATATAAAAATACAAAATAATATTAATACATCAATCGATTATTACAAAAAGGCCATTACAAGGATGAATGAACATTTTCCTAATGCTCATTATTTTATTTTTTCTAATCAACCTCAAAAAGTTGCTAATTATTTGCCTTTAGATCAAGAAAAAATGACCATCATTGACCACAATCACAATGATAAAACAGCCTATGCTGATCTATGGCTTATGTCAAATTGCCAACACTTCATAATCGCTAAAAGTACTTTTAGTTGGTGGGGAGCATGGCTATCAAGTTATAAGTCAAAAATAATCATTGCTCCAAAATTGGATGAGAGCAATACTAGCTGGAGTAGTAAATCACTAATACCAAAAACATGGCAAAAAATTTGATGTCAGAAAATGGAATTAAAAAAAAAGATAAGCAAACTATATCAAGAGTTGAAGAGGTATTAAGTGAAGGTTACTGCATAGGATGTGGTGCATGCACCATAGGAGATGTTGAAGCTAAAATTGATTTTGATGAAAATGGTTTTTTAAAACCTGAGTTATCAACATCAAAAAATGAAAAAGCAAATCGTGACAAAGTTTGTCCATTTACAAATCAGTCACGCAATGAGACAGAATTAGCTCAAGAAATATTTATTAATGCACCTTTTGAAAGCCAAGTTATTGGAAGATACTTTGGTTTATATGCCGCATATGTGAAAAATAAAAATAATAGGTTAAATAGTAGCTCTGGTGGAATTCTTACAGAAATAAATAAAAATTTACTCAACTCAGGATATGTGGATGGTGTTTTGGCTGTTGGTCCTTCAAAAAGTAAAAATAAATTATTTGAATATCAGGCTTGTTACAATTCATCTGATTTAGAAACACTTTCAAAAACAAGATATTATCCTGTTGAAATAGGGCAAATAATTAACAAAGTCATTGACGACGATAAAATATATGCAATTGTAGCCTTGCCTTGTATGACAAAAGCCATAAGGAACATGCAATTTCTAAATCCTAAACTTAAACAAAAATTTCCATTTATATCTACTTTGATATGCGGTCATCTTAAAAGTAAATTTTATACAGATTTCTTGGCTTGGCAAAAAAATATTTATCCATCAGACGTTAAAAATATAGATTATCGACATAAAAGCTCTAACCGTCCTGCCAATTTATATTCAACTAAATTTGAAACCAGTAAAACGTCCAAAGTATTCTTAAATGAAGATATTGTTTTAAGTGATTGGGGTCTTGGTTTGTTTAAGCCTAAGGCATGTGATTTTTGTGATGATGTTTTTGGTGAACTTGGTGATATCGTGGTTGGAGATGCATGGCTACCAGAATATACAAAAGATTATCAAGGAACATCTGTAGTTATAACTAGAAGTTTAAAAGCAGAGCAGCTTATTAATGGTAATAAAAATAAAATAAAATCGACAGTTTTAAACGAAAAAAAAATTATAAAATCTCAAGAAGGTGGAGTTAGACACAAAAGAAAAGGACTTTTTGTTCGAATAACGCAATATTTGCAAAAAGATTATAAAATACCGGCAAAAAGATTAAATCTACTAGAGAGTGACGTATCTTCTAGGGAAAGAAAAAAGTATATGCTCAGAGATATACTTAGAATTGAGTCGTTAGAAGCATATAAGGGCGCAATTAAAAAAAATGATTTAGCTTTTTTCTATTTACACATTAATAAATATGTAAAAAAATATTATAGGGCTTCAAGTCATTTTTATTTTTTAAAAAAAATTGTAAAATTTTTTATAAGAAAATTGAAATGAAAAAAATATATATTATTGTGGATAGTGAGATACAAAAAAGTCTTTATAAATTCTGGATAGAAGCGTTTAAAAAAAAAAATTATGATGTTAAAATATTTAATTTTGAAAAAAAAACTATACATTTACTAAAAAAATTAAGATTAGGATTTTTGGAAAGAATTTATAAGTGGTCAAGATCCTTAAAGAATAGATATTTTTTCCAGAGCTTTTTAGTTTACCTGATAAAACCAATAAAAAAAATTTTGATAAAAAAAAATAATGAAGAGTTAATTAATCTTGGGATTAAAAAAAAAGATATTGTTTTTGTTTTTAAAGGTTCAGATTTATTACCAGAGACACTTATAAATTTTGCAAATAAAAATATAAGAACAGTGTGCCTTAATGGTGATCATCCATTTAATATGTATTCTTCAAATGATTTAATAATAAAGTCATTACAACTTTATACTTTATATATAACTTGGTCATTAAAGATTGGCTTAGAGTTAAAAAATTATGGTCTTAAAAATATATATTATTTACCATTTGCCTGCAACAAAATTGGAAAATACATAAAGACAAAATGGATACATTTTGATCTTAAAGATTACTTAGTATTTGTAGGGGACTGGGATCAAGAAAGAGAATTTCTTATCAACAACATTAAATACAAAAAAATTCTAGTGATTGGACCGAATTGGCAAAAAAGAAAAAAATTTACAAGTTCTAAAATTACATATTATGAAAAAAGAATTTCACCGGAAGAAGCCGCATATATATATAAAAACTCTTTAGCATGCCTCAATCTCCTGCGTAAGCAAAATAAAGAATCACATAATATGAAAAGTTTTGAAATACCATCAGCAGGTGGATTTATGCTCGCTCCAAAAACAAAGGAACATCTTTTTTTTTTTAAAAATTGTAAATCAGTAATATTATTTAATAATATTAGTGAAATACCAGTGCTTTTAAGAAAAATTTACCTTATATCAGTGAAGAAAAGAAAAAAATTTTTGTTAAATACCAAAAAATGGATTATTCACAATCATAGCTATGATCAAAGAGTAAAAAAATTATTAAAAAAATTATCTAAATTATGAAAATCAAAATATTTTTTACTGGACACGAAACTTTAGAGAACAGAGGTTGTGAAGCATTATTGCGAAGTATTATTTATTTGATTAAAAGTGAATTTAATAATGTTTCATTTTTGATACCCTCTAAAAATCCAAAAAAAGATAGTCTTTTATGGGGAAAAGATGATAGCGTAAAATTTTTTTATTCGAAAGTACCTTTGTCAATTAGAATATGGGCCAAAATAATTAAATTAAATTTTTTTAAAAAATTTTTAATTTTATTTTCACCGCCTTTACCCAAAACATACGTCTTGGCTATAAAACAATCAAATGTTATTTTTTCAATAGGTGGAGATAATTACACAGACGAAGGCCAATTTCCATTGTGGATCTATAAAGCTGATAAAACAGCTATTAAACTTAAAAAAAAAACATATTTAATGTTTGCAACAATTTCTAATTTCAAGAATTTAGCTTATCATGAAACTTTACAAAAACATTTTAAAAAATTTGAAAAAATAATTGTTCGTGAAAAAGGGTCGTATGATAGATTAAAAAATAATTATAAGATTAATAATGCATTAATAACTGCCGATCCTACTTTTTTTTAAAAAAAAAAAAATGTTCTTTTTATGATAAGTTTTTTATCAATAAAGAAAAACCCAATCCAATTTTTGTAGGAATAAATTTAAGTGCTCTAATAAATAGATTAGACAAAAAACATAATTTAGAAAAATCAATACATGAATTAATTAGAAACAAACCTGAATATAATTTTATTCTATTGCCTCATGTTTTTGAAAAAAAAAATAACGATCTAATATATTTAAAAAAGTTTTATGATAAAATTAAATGTTATCATCCTAATGTTTTTTTAATTGACCGTGAGCTATCTTCCCAAGAACTTAAATATATAATAGGAAGGTTAAATATTTTTATTGGCTCAAGAACACATTCGGCCCTTGCTTCATTTAGCCAGGAAATTCCAACTATAAGTATTGCATATAGCGATAAAGGTTTTGATATTGCCCGATCTATGTACGGCTCAGATAAATATACATTAGATTATAAAAAAATAACATCTTATGATTTAATTGAGATTTTTGAGGAAATGTTAATTAAAGAAAAATTAATCCGTTCAAGATTAAAAACTAAAAACAAAGAAATAAAAAAAGAATTAAAATTAGTTATAAAAAATTTGTTTAAAGATAGTACTAATTAAATTTAGAAGACATGGTTAAAAAAAATTTCATAACATTGGGTATTGATGCTAGTAGAAGTGTTTCTGGTGGTGCGATAGAGCATTTAAAAGGCATTTTGTTTAGATCTTCTTACAAATTAAAAAAAATCAAAAAAGTTTATCTTTGGGCTCCATCCAATACATTAAAAAAATTACCCAATCACCCCTGGTTAGAGAAAATTTCCACGGATTTTTTGGGGAATTTTATTTTAAAAAAAATATTTTGGCAGTTTTTTATACTACCTAAGGTTTGTAAAAAATTATCAATAAATCTTTTATTCAATACAGATGCAAGCTCTTTATGTTCTTTTAAACCGTCTGTGACATTACTTCAAGATATAATACCATTTGAAAAAAAAATTATTTCAAAATACAAATTTTACCAAATATCACTATACAGAAATTTAATTTTAAGATTTGTTTTTATTAGATGTCTAAGAAATACAAATCATATAATTTTTTTATCAAAATATTCAAAAAAAGTTACAAGCAATTATGTTAAAATAAAAAATCACACAATTATACCACACGGGGTTGATAAATTTTTTTATAATTTAAATTTTAAAAAAATAACTAATAATAATATTATTAATGCATTGTATATATCAAATGCATTAATTTATAAAAATCAATGGAAAGTTATAGAGGCTATTTCTGAAATAAGGAAACAGCATAAGATTAATATTAAATTAAAAATAGTGGGAGGAGGATCAGGAATGGCTTTAAAAAAAATGAATCTTTTCAAACATAAATTTGATAAAAATAATAAGTATATAAAGTTATGCGGATTTAAGAAAAAAAATCATTTTAAAAAAGATTATCAAAATTCACATATTTTTATTTTTGCTTCAAGTTGCGAAGCATTTGGTATTACTTTGCTTGAGGCCATGAGTACAGGCATACCAATTGCATGTTCAAATAAAAGCTCTTTGCCTGAAATTATAATGAATAATACTGTTTATTTTAATCCTGAAAATACTCAGGAAATAGTTAATGCAATTATGAAAATTGTAGGAAATAGGTATTTAAGAAACAAAATATCTATAGGTGCAAGAAATAGATCTAAGCACTATACGTGGAAAAAATCCTCAGAATTAACATGGCAAACTCTTTATCATGCCTGTATATAACTCGCATTAGTGATGAATAAAAATAAAATCAATTATCAAATTTGTAAAAAATTAGTTTTAGATACATCTTATCCAGGCATTAAGTTTGATAAAGATGGTATTTCAAGTCAATATTGGGATTATCAAAATAACATCAAGGATAAATGGAAAAGTAGTCGATATAGTGTGTTGGAGTTAGAAAAAATAGTTGAACAAATTAAAAAAAAAGGAACAGGTAAAGAATTTGATTGTATTTTAGGACTTAGTGGTGGTGCGGATAGCTCTTATATGCTTCATACTATAGTAAAAGATTTTGATTTAAAACCTTTGGTTTTTCATGTTGACGGAGGCTGGAATACAGAAATAGCAGTTAACAATATTAAAAATTTAGTAGACAAACTTAAGCTAGATTTATTTACGGAAGTTATAAATTGGGAGGAAATGAAAGATTTTCAATTAGCAATGTTTAAGAGTGGTGTGCCACATATTGATATTCCGCAAGATATGGCGTTTATTGGAGTATTATACAAATTTGCAAAAAAATATAGCATTCCCTATATTTTAAATGGTGGAAATATATCTACAGAATGCGTTCAAAGGCCATTGGATATTATTTATTGGGGTTCTGATATGAGGCATATAAATGATATTTTAAAAAAATTTGGGACAAGAAAGATGAAAACATTTCCATTTAGTTCTGCATTTTATCATAAATTATATTTAAGATATTTCAGAAATATTAGAGTAATTAAACCGTTAAATTATATTAATTATATAAAAAAAGATGCTATGCAGTTAATGTCAGATTTATATGCCTGGAAGCCATATCCTCAAAAACATTTTGAGTCTAGATTTACTAGATTTTTTGAAGGCTATTGGCTACCTACGAGATTTGGTTTTGATATGAGAAGAGTTGATTTTTCAAGTTTAATTTTAACAAATCAAATGACTAGAGAAGAGGCATTGGAAGAATTAAAGAAACCACCTTATGACCCAGAAGTTATAGACCAAGATTTCTATTATATTGCAAAAAAATTAAACATTAACTCTGATGATTTAAAAAAATTTCATGAAATGCCAAAAAAATACTGGAGAGATTATAAAAATCTTGATGATATTTTTAAAATTTCTGAAAAAATTCTTGCTTTTTTTTCTGGAACAAGGCGAGGTGGTTCATTTTGAAAAATGATTTTAAAGTCTGTATAATAAATTATGGATTAGGCAATGTTAAGGCTTTTAAAAATATTTATGATAGACTTAATATTAATTCACAAATTGCCTCAAAAAAAGAGCATTTTTTAAACGCAACACATTTAATTTTACCAGGTGTAGGTACATTTGATTGGGCTTTAAAGAAATTAAACGCCTCTGGTCTAAGAGAAATTTTAGACATCCTCGTAATTAAAAAAAAATTACCAATACTGGGCGTTTGTATTGGAATGCAAATAATGGCATCTAAAAGTGAGGAAGGAGTTTTGCCAGGTTTAAATTGGATTGAAGGAAAAGTCTTAAAGCTGAGTAGTAAAATGATGTTGCCGCATATGGGCTGGAATGATATAAAACCTTCTATAAACTCAGATTTATTTAAAGAAATAACAAACCTTAAATTTTATTTTTTACATAGCTTTTATTATCAAACAACTGATGCAAAACATGAGTTATCAGTGACAAATTATGGAAATGATTTTACATCTGCGATAAATAAAAAAAATATATATGGGACTCAGTTTCATCCAGAAAAAAGTCATGAAAACGGAATTAAATTATTAAAAAATTTTATAAATTTATAATGTTAAGACCACGAATTATTCCTTGCCTTCTTATAAAAGATAATGGTCTTGTTAAAACTAAAAAATTTTCAGACCCAAAATATGTTGGAGATCCATTAAATGCAGTAAAAATATTCAATGAGCTAGAAGTCGATGAATTGATTGTATTAGATATTGATGCAACTGCAAAAGAATTAAATCCAAATGAAAAATTAATTTCCAAATTAGCAGAAGAATGTCGAATGCCACTTTGTTATGGTGGTGGTGTTAAAACAATAGATCAAATTGAAAGATTGGTTGGTTTAGGGGTTGAAAAAATAGCTATTTCATCCGAAGCGATTAAAAATCCCAAATTAATTTTGGAAGCATCTAAAAAAGTCGGCAGTCAAAGTGTTGTTGTAGTTTTAGATGTTAAATATGAAGGCTTAATCAAAAAACCTAAAATAAAAATGTTAAATGGTAAAGAAACTTGTGATCAAGATTTATTTTCATTTGTAAAAAAATTAGAAGAATTTGGTGCAGGAGAAATTGTTATCAATTGCATTGATAGAGATGGTATGAAAAATGGTTATGATATAGAACTAATATCAAAAATTCGAGGTGCCACCAAATTAGTTTTAACTTTGATGGGTGGTGCTAGCAGTTATAATGATATTAAAAATTTAGTTAAATCAGTAAAGAATGTAGGTTGTGCAGCTGGCAGTTTATTTGTTTTTAAAGGAAAGTTTGATGCTGTTTTAATCAATTACCTTGATAAATATGATAAAGAAAAATTAAACAATGCAAGTTCTTATGACTAAAGTTTTAATTTTAGGAGCAACAGGTTTATTGGGTAGCACTATATTAAAATATTTTTCAACTAAGTCTGACTTTGAATGTTTTGGTACAATTAGAAAAAGTTCTGATAAAAAAAAACTTAGACATATTAAAAATATAAAACTATACAAAATAGATTTTGATAAACCCAGGAACCTTAGAAAAGTTTTTAAAATGATAAAACCAAATCTAATTATTAACTGCATTGGAGTTGTAAAGCAGGTTTTAAATAATAATACGAATTCAGAAATTATTAAAATTAATAGTTTTTTGCCTCATTATTTATCAGAATTAGCAAACGAGAATAATAAAATAAGATTTGTTCATTTTAGCACTGATTGTGTTTTTTCAGGTCTTAAAGGAAATTATTTAGAAGATGATATCACTGACGCAAAAGATATATACGGTATTAGCAAGATGCTCGGAGAAGTTAATTATCCTAATAGCATAACTTTAAGAACCTCTATAATTGGACATGAATTAAATACAAAATATAGTTTATTGAATTGGTTCTTGTTTCAAAAAAAATCAATAAAAGGTTATAAAAATGCTATATTTTCAGGATTAACTGCTCCTGAAATAGCAAGAGTTCTAATTAAATATGTAGTTCCCAACAGAAAATTAAAGGGTATTTACCATTTATCTGGTAAACCAATAAGTAAATACGATTTATTATATATTATAAAAAAAATTTATAAAAAAGAGATTAAGATTATGCCTGATATAAAAACCAAAATTAATAGATCACTTAACTCAAGGCTATTCAAAAAGGTTACCGGTTATAAACCTCCAACATGGAATAAATTAATACAAGAAATGCATGACTTCTATAAGTATAATTAGTTATGAAGTTTTTAAAAAATAAGACATTAATGGTTACTGGTGGCACGGGTTCATTTGGAAGCACAATCATCAAAACTTTAATCAAAAGTCAACTAAAAGAAATTCGTATTTTTAGTAGAGATGAAAAGAAGCAAGAGGATATGCGTTTATTATACAAAAGTAGTAAATTAAAATTTTATATTGGAGATGTGCGTAATTCAAAAAGTGTTAGTGAAGCTATGAAGGGCGTTGATTATGTTTTCCATGCCGCAGCATTAAAACAAGTTCCTTCTTGTGAGTTTTATCCAATGGAAGCAGTGCGAACCAATATTTTAGGCACTGAAAATGTTATAGATGCAGCTTTTGAAAATCAAGTTGAAAGAGTAGTTATATTAAGCACTGATAAAGCAGTTTATCCAATTAATGCAATGGGAATCTCTAAAGCAATGATGGAAAAACTTATGATTGCAAAAGCAAATTCTTTAGTAAACAATAAAACAATTCTTTGTGCAACCCGATATGGAAATGTAATGGGATCAAGAGGGTCGGTAATACCTTTATTTATTAATTTAGCCAAAAAAGGAAAACCTTTAACAATAACCGATCCAAAAATGACTCGATTCATGATGTCACTTCAAGAGTCTGTAGAGTTAGTTTTATTTGCGTTTAAGCAAGCAAAGCAAGGAGATATTTTCGTTCAAAAAGCCCCAGCTGCAACTATTGAGAATGTTGCAAAAGTCATAATAGATATTTTTGGGAATAAGAATAAAATTCAAGTTATAGGAACTCGTCATGGAGAAAAATTGTTTGAATCACTCTTATCACGTGAAGAAATGATACGTGCAAAAAATATGGGCCGCTTTTTTTGCATACCATCAGATAATCGTGACCTAAATTATTCAAAATATTTTACAAAAGGCCAAAAAACTATATCAAAGTTTGAGGACTACACATCACACAACACAAAACAACTAGATTATAATGAATTAAAAAAGTTAATAATGAGTCTTGAATTTATTAAAACCGAACTTAATGCTTAAAATAATTACCATAGTTGGAACAAGACCTGAAATTATTAGATTATCAAGAATAATTCCTTTGCTTGATAAGTTTTCTGAACATAAATTAGTTCATACGGGTCAAAATTATGATTATGAATTAAATCAAATTTTTTTTGATGAATTAGAGATTAGAAAACCAGACATATTTCTTGAGACTGCTGGCTTAACAGCCGCAGAGACAATTGGTAATGTTATCTCAAAAGTTGATAAAATATTAAAAAATTTTAAACCTGATGCAGTTTTGATTTTAGGTGATACTAACAGTTCTTTAGCAGCGATTTCTGCAAAGAAAAATAAAATCCCAATCTTTCACATGGAAGCTGGTAATCGTTGTTTTGATCAGCGAGTACCAGAGGAAACAAACAGACGAATTATAGATCATATTGCAGATATAAATTTAACTTACAGCTCAATTGCAAGAGACTGTCTATTGAAAGAAGGATTACCAATAGATCAAATTGTTAAAATAGGAAGTCCAATGCAAGAAGTATTGCAACACTACATGCCAAAAATTTTATCCTCTAAAATATTAGAAAAATTCGGTTTAAAAAAACAAAAATACTTTGTTTTTAGTTCACATAGAGAAGAAAATTTAGAGTCTAAAGAAAGATTTTTAAAATTAACAAAAGTTATAAATGAACTTGGTGAAGAGTATGGTTTACCAATTATTTTATCAACACATCCACGAACTCAAAAACAGATTGATGAAAAAAATATCTCATTTAATTCAAACATAAAATCAATAAAACCATTGGGGTTTATCGATTATATTAAATTGCAGATAAATGCCAAAGTTGTTTTTTCAGATAGTGGCACTATAACAGAAGAGTCTTCAATTCTTAATTTTCCTGCATTAAATATTCGAGAAACTCAAGAGCGTCATGAAGGAGTAGAAGAGTCGTCTGTGATGATGGTAGATTTAGATATAAAAAAAATCAGAACAGCACTAAAAATATTAAAGACTCAGACTGAAAATAAACAACGTATTATAAATATTGTTAATGACTATAATTTAATAAATGTAAGTGAAAAAGTATTACGTATAATTCATAGTCATACGGATTATATAAATAAAAAAGTTTGGAAAAAATATTAAAGATATTTATGTGAAGAAAATTTTATTAATTCACCGTTATTTTTGGCCTGACCACCCAAATTGTGGAAAAATATTGTGGCACTTAACTCAAGAATTAGCCACCCAGGGGCATCAAGTAGATGTTTTGACTGCATTACCATCTAAGGATTTAAATTCCAAAAAAATTGTTTCAGAAAATTTTCAAATATTAACAAACATAAAAATAGAGAGAATTGATTTAAGTATAGAAAACAATAGCCCAATAAAAAAAATAATAAATGCTTTGAAATTAGGATTTAGAACTAATTTTTTAGCTATAAAAAATAATTATGATATAATTATATCAACATCTATTCCTCCAATCACAGGAGGTTTATTTGCAGCATTTGCTGCCAGTATATCTAAAGCCAAGTTTGTATATTTTTGTATGGATTTACATCCAGAGGTAGGAAAAATTTCTAAAGATTTTTCAAATCCTATTTTATTTTCACTTCTTCAAAAAATTGATAACTGGAGCTGAAGCAAAGAACATCCTGTGATTGTTCACTCTTTAGATATAAAAATTCCTTATTATCTCGAGGAAACAATAATAAATTTGATATAGA
>Ga0129324_10000506_pt1 | contig 28274 bp, 24 predicted proteins | sample CPBDNA_7_FD_96879 | JGI IMG/M metagenome (GOLD analysis project Ga0129324, IMG submission 96879) | Freshwater to marine salinity gradient microbial communities from Chesapeake Bay, USA - CPBay_Spr_15_0.2_DNA | ecosystem: Environmental > Aquatic > Marine > Coastal | place: USA: Chesapeake Bay...
ATATATATGAGTTCCGATTTGCCTTTCGTCGTTTGAAATCACAACGACCCTTTGGCTCGAGACACCTATAGGAACACCTACAATTTTCCAAGTGGTTGGCTTTGCCTCCACTTCGTAGTGGTGTTTCCACTGTCCTGAAAAAGTGTTGAGCAAGGTAACAATTTTAAATCCATTGCCGTTAACAAAGGTGCCAAGCATCCAGCCACGGAGCACGAGAACAGTAGCGCTTGCGAGAAAAAACCCGATGATTGTTGCTTCACTCAGTGAGATTCCTGTTGTTGCATAAACAATGCTGATTGCGAGAAGTGAAAATAGCAATAAAGTAATTGGTACCAGTACGGCTAACCTCAAAAAACCTCGTCGACCCACGCGTTGCAGGCGTTGGGGATCCGTCTCCGAATAGCGCCATACGAATCCAAAAATCGGTTTCCGAAATATTGGTTCACCCATTACGGTAACCAGCCTAGCCAGCGAACAATTGCTGTACTAGTCGCTGCAACAATTATTACAACGAGGAATGGAGCTCGGAGCATTAGAGCCACGACCGCTACACCAAGGCCAAATACTCGCGCATCGATCACCAGAGTCTGATTCAGTGCGAATGTTTGTACTGCGACAAGTGCTGCTAGTAGCGAAATGGGTAGTAGTCCGGTCATTCGTCGAATTGATTCACGTTCCAGCATGCGATGGGGCAGCATGTATCCGATCAGCTTCTCAATGTAGGTGCCAAACGAAGCCACCAGAATGCTGGCCCACATGGTCTAGTTCCTCTCAATCGGGCGGCTTTTTTTACCCCATAGGACGCTCGCGGCCACGGCCACTAGGGCGCTAAAGAGGACGGGAAGACCAGGACGAAGAAAAGGAATTAGGCTTATGGCGACGGCAGCGCTCGTGATTGCTAATGCCCACATTTTGCGATTCTCGCTGGTAGAACCACCTGTAAGGCGTGGCCACAGCAAGGCAAGGAACCCCGCAGGAATAGCCGCATCTAGTCCTAGGACACCCGGGTCAGAAAGTGCACTGGCACCTAGCGATCCGAATGCTGTTCCAATATTCCAAAACACGTAAACGCTGATCCCGGTCGCAAAAAAGGCTCGACGGGAAGCCTTTTTAGATTCGTTGTATCTCAGAGCCATTGCAGTTGATTCATCAATTGTTAACAATGCGGTTAGGGGGATGGCCTTTTTCTTCGACGACAAAACTGGCCCCATTGATAACGCATATAGGCTATTTCGAGCGCCAAGGAGCAGCGCTGTAACTATCGCAATGACTGCACCTCCTCCCGCGCCAACCACTCCGACAAAGGCAAACTGGGAAGCCCCCGTGAACATAAAAAGGGAGAGGGTTTGGGTTTGCAGAACACTGAGGCCGCTGGCAACTGAAATTGCACCAAATGAAAGGGCGTAGGCCCCGGTTGCTATCCCGATTCCCAGTGCATTTCTGTCAATCGAGCGTGTGTCAGCAGCGGTTTGGCGACCACTACGTTTCCCAGCCATGCTGCCCCTTACGGTCTTAAATATGATTGTGTCAGGCTAGCGGCCGTGACCGGGGTGATTCCATCAGCGTACCTATCGATGAGGCGTGGACTCATCACATTCGGGTTGATCTGGCAGGGCGCTTGGTTACTGTCTGATCCGTCGTTATGGCCATCTGGCCGAGATCCACTGATAGAGAATGTATTTTTAGGATTCACTTGGGTGTCTTGGATTTTCCTTGTGGGTCTTTTGTTGAGATCTCGCGCCCCAAAAAGAATCAGCAGGCTTCTGGAAGTTGCAATCGCGCTTAACTTGCTATTAATTCTCAGCAGTGCATCGATCATGGCATTTTACTCGGTTGGACCCGATAATAATGAATGGTTTTTAGCGGCATCCTTGTTTAACTTAGTTGTCGGTACTGCAGCAATCATGATTCGCGATCCTTGGCAGTGGATCGTTGTAGGCGGCATAGTTTTCATCGAAATATGTATTTTTATTGGACTTGGGCTGTTCAATCGCGATGATCTTGGCCTCAATTCTATGATTTTGTATCCAGCCTATGCCATTTCAATGGGTATCGGAGCAGCGAGCGTGCAACGAATGTTGCTACGACGAGCAAATGAGATTGATGACATGCAGGATGGATCACTGCAGCAAACGGTGTCATTAAAAACCACCCTCGAAATAGATTCCTATGTTGAGTCACTCAGGCGTTCGATTCATGAGAGTGTGCTGAATACACTAACGGCAATTTCCAGGGGTTCCTTGAAAGAATCTGTGGAGAGTAGACGTTTGATTTGCGATAGGGCGCGTGAGTCGGCGCGGATACTGTCAAGTGTCTCTCATCCAGAGGTGCTTATCCCGCCGCAGCATGTTGAGGGCGTTGTCACTTCCTTCCAGGATCTATTGGATGAATGTGAGCAGCGTGGGATTGAAGTTCAATTGTCGGGGAACTTGGACGCCCCTGCGCCCGGGCAGATAATCACTGAGTTGATCGCTAGTGCACGCGAAGGCATTATCAACGCTTTACGTCACTCGAACATGACTAAATTAGTAATCCGTGTTGACCCTGGACGTCATTTTTGCCTTGTGATTTCAGACAATGGAATTGGGTTCAACTCGAATGAGGCTTCGCTCGGATATGGTTTGTCCTCATTATTAAAGTCAAGTGATAACCTGGAAATCCTCATTGAATCTCACCCGTCAGGTGGATCAACTATTCGTTTTCGCGAAATTCAGAACCGCAAAAGTCGCAAAGCTATTAACGTGTCGCGTGAAAATCCCACCCTTCCACTCGTTCTTCCGATTCTGAGTGTGTGGTTCCTATTCTCGCTTCTCAGTATTTGTTTGACGTGGACTCAGTTCATTTCACCGTTATATAACGTCTTTGCGCTTGCCCTTTATGGCGTGATAGTGATCTTTACAATTCGACAAAGCAGAACGGGCCCAGTCCGAACCCTTTTGATAATTGCGGGATCACTGAGTGCATTCGTGATCTATGAGATGAACGAAAGTGCTCAGTCGGTGGCCGGGACATCGTGGACAGATTGGTCTTCGGAAGCGATCGTTGTTCTCTTTCTTTCGATTTCGGCTGCTGGCACTTGGTGGGCATGGATAGTAGTTGGCGCATCCTGGCTGCTCATCCAGCAAAATTTTCCGCTCGAATTCATTGCTCCTGGCTTTCTATTGATCATGGCCGGTGCGTTACTTGGCATGCAACTTCGACGGACAGATCTAATCCGAATGGCAGCGATACAGGAATCCACGAATGACGCTGTTGCCAGCGCTTTTAGTGAAAAGCTGACGGCCTCTAGGGTTGAAAAGGCTTTGGGAATAGTTCCTGAAAGCACGCTTCTTCTCCTATCGCAGATCTCCGAAGGGTCGCTAGATCCATGGGCCAAATCCGTTCAAAGCGAATGTGCTATCGCAGAGTCGCATCTTCGCCGAATGATTTTTCATACTCCAACGAGAATTGATCCCATTTTTATTCTTTCCCAGAATCTTTCCCAAGAAGCTTTTACCCAAGGAATATTGCTTGATTTTTCGTTGGATGAGAATTTTTCCCAAGAACGTGAGATCCGTGACATCGGGGGATACCTCGAACGAGTAATACAAAATTTGCCTCGAAACTCGTTTGCTCGCTTCTCGACTGGTCGAGAGAATGGTTGTGGTGTTTTGCGATTTGTCGCACAAACCTCCAGCGCACCATGTCGCCATGTATTGAAAGGATTCATCGAGACAGCGCCGTGGGGCAGTTCGGTAATGTTGGAAGGTGAAAATGAATCATGTGAATTCCTATGGGAAGGTACATTGAACTAAAGAATCAAATAGGATGTGGATATGCAAGCGGGGGAATTTGCAACACCACATTCTGTGCTCATTGCAAAGAGCGCAACCAGTGAAAAAACTCAATGCGTGTAATAATTATTGACGATCATGAACTTGTTCGCGAGGGCTTGGTATCACTCATAACGCATCATTTTCCCGATCATGTTTCGGTGGTCTTTTCGGGCGAAAACCTTGAGTCTTTAGGGAATGACAAATGTGACGTTGTCTTATTAGATGTTGATCTTGGGCCAGGATCGAATCCGGTCGAGGCTAATGTTTCTGATTTAGTTGCAGCTAAGCATAATGTTCTATTAATCAGTTCAAGTGAGGATTCAATCGCCATTAGGCGCGGCTTGAGAGCCGGCGCCTTGGGTTTTATTCCTAAAAGAGTGGGCACCGAAATCCTGTTTTCGGCTCTTGAAACAGTTGCGGCGGGGGAGATGTTTCTGTCAGTTGACTTAGCGTCTATTTTGTCGAATGCGCCAGATCGGCCAGAACTCAGTCCCCGTGAAACAGATGCCTTACGCCTGTATGCCGCTGGCCTAACACTGGTGGCCGTTGCGCACCGCATGGAGATCTCCCCGCATACCGCTAAAGAGTACCTTGACCGGGTTCGTCGTAAATATGAACTTATTGGGCGTAGCGCCCGAACTCGGACGGAACTGTACGTTGTTGCATCAGATGATGGAATTCTTTTTCCAGAATCATAATTAATGTCGCAAATGTCGTATATATGATGACAAGAGTCCCCCCATTCGGGGACAGCGCGGTGTAGCGCAAAATGAATTTCATATGTGATGCTCATCATGCCGGCGGGCGCGGGGGAGCCGCCGGTTTTTCACTGCTCAATTATGTTTACGAATTTGCTACGTTGACAACGAAGTTGTGAACTCACATTGCTGTTCGGTAAATTCATGAGGTGAGTTCTGCGCTCCCTTGTCATCGGTCGAGTCCACCAAATCTCCGAGGTCCGCACTAACAGTGCGGGTGGCACCACTGCGTCCCCATCCCATGGATTCAAGGAAGCTCTTCGCACCCGAGTGATCATCATTAAGCCAGAGCGACATGTGTTGGCATCCCGCCTGTACTGCGATATCGGCGACGGCGTTGAGTAAGCGAGCACCAATGAGTTGCCTGCGGACTGCCGGGGCAACTTCTAAAAGGGAAATGAGACCTAACTCACCCTGAAATTCAATAGCAATAACACCGACGAGAGTTCCATTCCGTTCGCACACGAGTACCCGGCCAAGATCACCATGGAATGTTATTGCCTGAGCCCACTCTGATTCCACGTCCTCCGGATCTAGTAATTGGGCCAAAACGGAATGAGTAGTTTGCCAATTTGAGATCTGGAGTTGGGTAATTCCTTGGGCATCTGTGGCGTTTGCCAATCGCACGGTATCCACAACGACACGGTAGCGCAGCCAAGTTGGCTGACCAGCCCCCAGACCTGTGGGCCACTAGACTCTGGCTCGTGGAAATAGAGTTTCGGAGTGACATTACTGTTGAGTTGGTTCGGGCGAATGCCAGTGATGCTGACGTCGTATTTGCTGCACGTGTTTCAACGGTTGGTGAACAGTCATTAGAAGATGTGGATGCTGATCCCCAACGCAGCGCTGGCTTAATCAACTACTTGATGCGCGATCGTCATGGCAGCCCTTTTGAACATAATTCAATGACCTTTTTTGTCAAAGCTCCGATTTTTGTGTGGCGCGAACATATGCGGCACCGAATTGCCAGTTACAACGAAGAATCCGGGCGCTACCGGGAGTTGCTGCCTGTTTTTTATGTTCCCAGCCATGATCGTCCTTTGATCCAGTCGGGAAAACCAGGCGCATACGAGTTTCACCCTGGGACCACCGAGCAATACGGTCTAGTTGACAGTGCAATAAAGGACACATGCACCAGTGCTTATGAGGCCTACCTGCGGATGCTTGAGGCTGGTGTTGCTCGTGAAGTGGCGCGCATGGTGCTTCCCGTAACGATTTTCTCGTCCGCCTATGTCACCATGAACGCGCGGTCCCTGATGAACTTTCTTTCTTTGCGCCGCAAGGTCGAGGGATCGCATTTCCCTTCCTATCCTCAACGCGAGATCGAAATGGTCGCCGAGGTCTATGAGGATCATTTTGCGAAGTTGATGCCAATTACTCATGCAACCTTCATCTCCAATGGCCGGGTTGCTCCTTAGCCGATGTTCTATCTTTCGGCCTCGCGGTAAGGTTTTGACATGAAGAGTCCGTTTGGGGTGATGCTCACAGCGATGATCACGCCGTTTGCACCCGATGGGAGCCAAGACCTTCCTGGAGCCCAGGAGCTCGCAACACACTTGGTTGACACCCTCGGCCATGACGGGCTTGTGATCAATGGCACCACGGGTGAAGCATCCACCAAGTCCGACGCTGAAGATCTCGCCCTTTTGCAGGCAGTTGTGGAAGCCGTGGGTAATCGCGCCACGGTCATTGCCGGTGTCGGCACCAATGACACGGCACATTCGATTTCCAGTGCTAAGGCAGCCGCAAAAGTAGGTGTAGACGCACTCATGGCAGCAGCGCCCTACTACAACCGGCCACCGCAGCAGGGGATCTTTGAGCATTTCTGGGCCATTGCGCAGAGCACCGACCTACCCCTGATGACCTACGACATTCCTCGCCGTACAGGTGTCGCGATCGAAACGGAAACACTTGTGCGATTAGCAGAGCACCCAAGAATCATCGCCAATAAAGATGCAAAGGGTGACTTGGAAGCATCGCAATGGGTCATGGCCCGGAGCGATCTTGCTTGGTATAGCGGTGAAGACTCATTGAACTTGGCATTGCTGGCGCTTGGAGCCGGTGGAATGGTTTCCGTTGTTGGTCACCTAGTGGGGGACCGGCTGGCAAAAATGGCCGAAGTCTTTTGGAGTGGGGATGTTGAAGCTGCTCGCGTGATCAATGAGTCACTCTTGCCGGTTTATACAGGAATCTTTCGCGCGCAAGGCGTTATTTTGACCAAGGCTGCCCTCAATCTGCAAGGTCTGCCTAGTGGACCCGTTCGGCTACCGTTAGTCAATGCAACTTCGAGTGAGATCGAGCAATTAAGAATTGATCTTGCCGCGGGTGGCGTTGCTCCATTCGCTTAGTTCGCCTGAGCATTTAACAACAATTAAGGACTATTAGATGTTCCTACCTGAATTGCCTGAACCGCCACCGTTAGCCTTGGGAGCTCTGCGGATCATGCCGCTGGGCGGTCTTGGTGAGATCGGTCGCAATATGACCGTTTTTGAATATAACTCGCGGTTACTCATCGTTGATTGTGGAGTTTTATTCCCGGAAGAATCACACCCCGGTATTGATCTGATTTTGCCTGACTTTGAACCGATACTTGACCGAATCAATGACGTTGATGCAATAGTCCTCACGCACGGTCATGAAGACCATATTGGTGCGGTGCCTTACTTGCTGCGTCATCGTGCTGATATTCCCATCATCGGTTCAACATTGACACTCGCGTTTATTGAGGCGAAATTAAAGGAACATCGCATCAAACCCTTTACTCTGCCTGTTGCAGATAGGGCCATTGAAAAAATTGGTCCTTTTGAACTTGAGTTCTTAGCGGTGAACCATTCAATACCTGACGCAATGGCCATTTCGATTACAACGCCGGCTGGTCGGGTTTTGCATACTGGCGATTTCAAGATGGACCAGTTGCCATTGGACGGTCGAATTACAGACCTTGCAAGTTTTGCCCGCCTGGGGGAACTCGGTGTGGATGTCCTAATGGTTGATAGCACCAATGCTGAGGTCCCTGGTTTTGTCCCCAGCGAAAAAGAAATTATCCCGGTGCTTGAACGAGTCTTCAATCGGGCGGACGGCCGAGTAATAGTTGCCTCTTTTGCCTCACACGTTCATCGGGTTCAGCAGATAATCGACATCGCGGTGTCGCACAACCGCAAAATAGCTTTCGTGGGCCGGTCCATGGTTCGTAACATGAACCTTGCACGAGATTTGGGTTACCTCAAGATCCCAGGGAACACACTCATTTCAATAGACGAGTTGTCTAAACTGCCCGACGACCGTGCGGTACTAATTTGTACCGGCTCCCAAGGTGAACCAATGGCGGTGCTGTCACGAATAGCTAACCGCAACCACGATATTTCGGTGGGTGAGGGTGACACGATTGTCCTAGCTTCATCACTTATTCCGGGGAACGAAAATGCCGTGTATCGAGTTATAAACGGTCTGACACTGCTGGGAGCAGACGTCGTCCATAAAGGTAATGAGTTGGTACACGTTTCGGGGCATGCTGCAGCGGGAGAATTGCGTTACGTGTACAACATCGTTAAGCCAAAATACGTCATGCCGATTCATGGTGAGTGGCGTCACTTGAAAGCAAATGCTCTTCTTGCGCTCAGCGTCGGTGTTCCAACTGGGCATGTACTCATTGCCGCCAACGGTGCCTGCGTTGATGTCACAGCGGATGGAGCATTCATATCAGGCGCATATCCGCTGCGTGAGGTTTATGTCGATGGTGTCAGTGTGGGAAGTACAGATGAAAACTTACTCAAAGACCGGCTAATTTTGGGCGAAGAGGGTTTTATCTCGGTGTACGCGGCTGTTGATATCGCCAATCAGAGTGTTGTGGTGGGACCGGAGATTGTTGATCGCGGGGTTGGCCAGACCTCCGACACGACAAAGGTAGCGGCAGAAGTAGCCAAGGCGCTCGTTGAGGCCATGAAGGAGGGGATTGATGACCCCCACGAACTCTCACAAAAAGCCCGCAAGATTGTTGGCAAATGGGTCGGCACCACCCATCGGCGTCGCCCCATGATCGTTCCGGTTGTGATTGGGATTAAAGACGGTCATTAGCGCCAAAGATTCGAGTGTTTGTGACACGCGGGACGCGTGTGACTGCTGGGGATTGGTGGTGTGACTGGGTAGGCTCTCCCCTATGGCTTCCCGCACGTCTACGCGCACGCGTGGATCTTCCCCCAGCAAGTCCAAGAGCAGTCCGCGTTCACGTTCGAAAAGGGCTTCCGCAAGTGCTCGAAAATCATCCGTCCAACGCAAATCGGGCCCTGCTCGTCCAGGTCCGATACCTCGCGCATTGGCTGCAGCCGGCCGAGGAGTTGGTCGGGTTTGGATTGGTGCTGCCCACCTCGCAGGTGGTGCTGCTCGGGGTGTCGGCAAGGGTGCGCGTGAGCTTGAGCCAGAGCTTCGGCGGGATGGTCTAGGCCTTTCCCTCATTGCTGCAGCCATCATCTTGATTGCGGCGACTTGGTTTGGAGTGGACGGTTGGTTCATATCTTGGACGTCAATGTTGGCCACGTCCTTTTTTGGAGCATTGGCATGGGTTGCTCCGCTGCTCCTGCTGGCCCTTGCCTGGCGATTCCTGCGGCACCCTGATCAGAATGGGGCAACCGGTCGCCTTGCGATCGGGATTACGGCAATTGTCGTCAGTTGTTTAGGTCTTTGGCATCTGGCACAAGGATCTGCGACACCCAGTGATGGTGCCGAAGCCATGAACAGCGCAGGTGGCACCATGGGCTGGATTGTCACGGCACCCGTGGTCGCGGCTTTGGGTTCGATAGTGAGCGGATTTTTGCTCGTACTCCTTGGGTTCTTTGGCTACCTAGTGCTTACTAAGACTTCGATCGCCCGTTTGCGCGTGATTGCTGTTGGCGGATTCGGACGTTTGCGTAGGGGAATCCCATCACGTGAACGCGGCGCGGCTGTTGAACACGACGAAGTTGAAGAAGTTGCAGTTGAGGTCGTCGATTGTGAGACAGAAGCAGAAATGGAGACGGGCCAAGGTCCAGGCTTTGCCAATCCCAACGGAGTACTGCGTGCAGATCATTCCGAGATCGCGCTAGTCGGTGATGAACCATTTATTTCTCCGATTCCAAGTCAAGACGAACGCCCGGCCGCAGCTCTCATGGCTGGCGTTGCGGAGTTGGATCCAAAATTGGTAGGAGAATCTACTTCACGCAGTGAAACAATCGTGGTTGGCAGCGCCATTAAGGCAGCTAAAGGTGATACTCAAATAGTGGCAATACCGCAAAAAAATGAACAATTGCCTCTGACTCCGCGCAGCACCTACCAACTTCCCAAAGGTGACCTCCTAAAACTGGGACCGGCACATAAAACGGCCACAAAAGCTAATGACCATGTTGTGACCGCACTGACTGATGTGATGACTCAATTTGGAATTGATGCGAAGGTTGTCGGCTTTATGCGAGGACCAACAGTTACCCGTTATGAAATTGAACTGGGTCAGAGTGTCAAAGTTGAACGTGTAACTGCCCTGAGCAAAAATATTGCCTACGCCGTGGCAAGCGCTGAGGTTCGTATTCTCAGTCCCATCCCAGGGAAAAAAGCCATTGGTATCGAAATCCCTAATACCGATCGCGAACTAGTGGCCTTGGGTGATGTTCTTAAAAGCAAGGTCGCGGCCAATGACCAACACCCCATGGTGGTTGCTTTGGGCAAAGATGTTGAAGGCAGTTTTGTCGTGGCAAACTTGGCGAAAATGCCTCACATTTTGGTCGCTGGAGCGACCGGGGCAGGTAAAAGTAGCTGCATCAACTCACTGATTACATCGATATTGATGCGGTCAACACCTGAGGAAGTCCGGATGATCCTGGTTGACCCCAAACGAGTTGAACTGACAATTTACGAGGGTGTTCCCCATCTGATTACTCCAATTATTACCAATCCGAAAAAGGCAGCCGACGCACTAGCTTGGGTCGTAAAAGAAATGGATCGCCGATACGACGACCTTTCAGCTTTTGGGTTCCGTCACATCGATGACTTCAATAAGGCAGTTCGAACAGGCAAGATAAAGCCATTGCTTGGTTCAGAGCGAAAGATTGAGCCGTATCCCTATCTTTTGATCATCGTTGACGAACTCGCAGACCTCATGATGGTTGCCCCGCGTGATGTTGAGGATTCAGTTGTTCGGATCACCCAACTCGCACGGGCCGCTGGAATTCACCTGGTTCTCGCAACGCAGCGCCCAAGCGTTGATGTCGTGACTGGCTTGATCAAGGCGAATGTCCCTAGCCGTCTTGCTTTCGCAACCTCGAGTTTGGCGGATAGCAGGGTAATCTTGGATCAGTCCGGTGCGGAAAAGTTAGTTGGTCAAGGTGACGGTCTCTTTTTACCAATGGGTGAGAATAAGGCAATGCGCATCCAAGGTGCGTTTGTGTCCGAACATGAAATCCGGGCAATAGTTAGTCACTGCAAGGATCAATGGGATACGGATTACCTCGACGAGGTGACCACTCCAGCTGCCTCCTCCAAGGAGATTGATGGAGATATCGGTGATGACCTTGATATTTTGTTGCAAGCCGTTGAATTGGTCGTTGGTACTCAATTCGGTTCAACATCCATGTTGCAACGCAAACTTCGCGTTGGATTTGCCAAAGCGGGTCGATTGATGGACCTGATGGAGTCGCGCGGGGTCGTTGGTCCAAGTGAAGGATCAAAGGCTCGAGATGTATTGGTCACAGCTGATGAACTTCCGGGATTAATCCTCTCTATTCGTGGCGGATAGACTCCTAAGGTGTCTGAGAAAACTGTCGCGCTAGTCACCATGGGTTGCGCCCGCAATGAAGTAGATTCTGAGGAACTTGCAGGAAGGCTCGAAGCCCAAGGTTGGACACTTGTTTCCGATCCTGAATTGGCACAAGCCGTGATGGTCAACACCTGCGGTTTCGTTGACATAGCCAAGGCCGATTCGATTAACACCATCATCGAAGCAGCCGATCTCAAGGACTCAGGCGGAGTCACCAAAGCCGTTGTTGCGGTTGGCTGTCTCGCTCAGCGCTATGGCAGTGAACTAGCCAGTGACCTACCCGAAGCGGATGCTGTATTGAGCTTTGATGACTACCCCATGATCGGCGAGCGGTTAGACGCTGTAATGCGCGGTGAAAAGTTGGTTCCGCACGAACCTAGTGACCGCCGAGCGTTGCTTCCCATAAGTCCCGTTGATCGTGCTTCCAACACCAACCCGATACCTGGCCACGGGTTGCAGGAAGCAATGCCGGAGGCAGACGATGCACTCGCATGGCAGCCCCCCATCTTGCGTAAGAGACTAGAAAACTCACCCGTTGCTCCGGTCAAGTTGGCATCTGGCTGTGACCGCCGCTGCACATTCTGTGCCATACCGTCGTTTCGTGGTTCCTTCATTTCCCGTCCGCCCGCCGATATCGTGGCCGAGGTCGCTTGGCTTGCTGGTTTGGGTGTCACCGAAGCTGTGTTAGTAAGTGAAAATTCAACCTCGTACGGCAAGGATTTAGGCGACTTGAGGTTACTTGAGTCTTTACTTCCTGCCATCGGTGAAGGAACTGAGATAGCGCGAGTCCGGGTCGCTTACCTGCAGCCAGCCGAGGTTCGTCCTGACCTGCTAAAGATTATGGCAGCAACACCGGTCGTTGCGCCCTATTTTGATCTGTCATTCCAACATGCTTCTGCGACATTGCTGCGGCGGATGAAACGCTTCGGTGGCAAAGATCCATTCCTCGAACTAATTTCCACAATTCGTGGGCTCTCACCGGGAGCAGGTATTCGCAGCAACGTGATTGTGGGATTCCCCGGAGAAACCGACGAAGAGTTTGCCGATCTTGTTTCATTCCTAGAGGAGGCACAACTTGATGCCGTCGGAGTTTTCGGGTACAGCGACGAAGAAGGTACGGAGGCCTTCCATTTGGAGCCGAAAGTTGACCCAGACATCATTTCGGCACGGGTTCGTTTGATTACTGATCTAGTTGACGAACTCATGGCTCAAAGAGCTCAGGATCGAATCGGCGAGACTGTTGAAGTTGTGATCGAGTCATTCGATGCGGAGTCCGGCAGTTATTTTGGTCATGCGGGTCATCAGGGGCCCGATGATGGAGAGACGGAAATCGTGTTGGATACGCAAATGGAGCCTCTGAAAATTGGTCAGTTAGTGAAAGCAAAAGTCATCGACAGCAGCGGAGTTGACTTGGTTGCGGAACTGGTTAATTGATGCGAGAGCATCAACTCCCCGCGGATCATGCCGCTGATTTACCCAGCAGTGCTTCTGTCTGGAATGTTGCAAATGCCCTCACAGCACTTCGCGTTATTGCAGTCCCACTTTTGGGTTACCTTCTACTGCAAGACACAGCGGAGTCGCGAAACTGGGCTGCATTGGTGTTTTTATTGGCGTCTGTGACCGATCTACTCGATGGGTATGTTGCACGCAGATACGGATTAATCACCACGGTTGGCAAGATCGCGGACCCTATCGCGGATAAATTCCTGACCGGTGTTGCGTTGATTGGCCTGTCATATTTGGGCGCGCTCCCTTGGTGGGTCACGATCGTAATAATTGCTCGCGAGATTGCAGTCACACTCCTGCGCTTTTGGGTGATTGAACACGGCGTGATCACGGCCTCTCGTGGTGGTAAAACAAAAACACTTCTTCAGATGGTTGCGATCAGCATGTTTCTTGTCGTTTGGCCGCTGTCAACATCAGATTCATTCCTTACGATCTGGGACATGGCCAAAATCACAATGATGTCACTGGCGGTATTGCTGACCCTTACAACTGCGATCGCATATATTCGAAAAGCACTCCTCTTGCGTAGGAAAATTGATGTTCACCTCGAGGGAATCACCTCGTGATTGCGCGGGAATTAATCGATGCCCTTCGCAGGAGCGGGGAGAGCCTAAGCGTGGCAGAGTCACTAACGGGTGGATTGCTGGCGAGTGCGTTGATCGACCCTCCAGGTGCATCTGATGTTTTCTTAGGAGGCATTGTGGCGTACACAACCCGGGCTAAACGGGAAGTTCTCAGAGTCGAAGAGGAGGCCCTGGCACATGGTGTTGTTTCGGAAGAAGTTGCATTAGCCATGGCACAAAGGGCCCTCGAGCTCTTTGGCTCGGATTACGCGCTCTCTACGACAGGAATTGCAGGGCCGGGCCCTGCGGATGGGCAGGAAGCGGGAACCGTATGGCTGGGTTGCGCGTCTAAAGTCAGTAGTGGAGCAATCCTGCTAAAACTTGCAGGGGATCGAAATCAGATTCGTGCGGCTGCGGTGAAGTCAGCGTTGGAGATGATTGATACCCAAGTAGTTTTTAGTCGGCTTCATCAACGTAAATGAGCCAAGATTCACACACGGTGGCTTTCTCGGGTATTATGGAACTCCCCTCTTTTTGGGAAAGTGTGATTACGCAGTAGGAAGGAAATGGACATGATCGTTTTGCGCAATGTGATCGGTGATGAACTTCGCCGTCGTCGTCAAGATCAGGGCCGAACCCTGCGTGATATTTCTGGTGCCGCATCGGTGTCGCTGGGCTACCTGTCTGAAATCGAGCGCGGACAAAAAGAAGCGTCTTCTGAACTTATTGCTGCTATTTGCGGCGCCCTTGAGGTCTCACTCTCAGATATCTTGGCGTCGGTGAGTACATCGGTTGCCCATGCTGAATCAGCACAGCCATTGACCTTCCCCAGCGCTATTTCTTCCGTCTAGATCTTCATTCCAATAGCAGGTCTGTGGTGCGAATAAGTGATATGTCAGAGCGCCTCGAGGCCGTGATTGGCTCCCACTACAGCGCGTCATGGCGCAAGGACATGGTTCTTCCTGATCTTGGTTGCACGGTTGACGCGGCCATAGTTGATGGTGTTGAAGCGGCAGTGATTTGGCGCGCGGTCTGCAATTTCGTCGAGGTTCCCAGTTCCCTGCGCTAGTGTTGCAATGTGAGTGCAACCGATCAATCACCAGTGATTGAAACATTGGAAAGCCCTCGGGTCCTCACCATTGCAAACCGATCTGTTGCGATCCTGTCGGCTGCCCAAATGTTTGGTGGGATTGCTGTAGCAGGATCTGTTCCTGCGGGAGCCTTGCTCGCAGCATCGATGACAGACTCTGAGGCATTCGCCGGACTTGTTCAAACAGCGGGAGTCCTAGGCGCCGCAATCTTCGCCCTGCCACTCGCGCGAATTGCCTTAACAAGGGGGCGCCGCCCGGCTCTGGCCAGCGGTTATGGAATGGGAGTCATTGGTGCGATTCTTGTCATAATCGGAGCTGTTTCATCCCAGATAGCAATTGTATTATTCGGATCGCTGTTCGTGGGTGTCGCAAGTGCTGCAAGTTTGCAGGCCCGCTACGCAGCAACGGATCTCTCAATGCCCCAGCACCGAGCCCGCTCACTTTCCTATGTCGTATGGGCGGCCACAATCGGCGCGGTTCTGGGTCCCAATCTTCTGAACTTCAGCGGCTCAGTGGGCCTGAGTTTAGGTCTGCCGCGGTTGTCAGGAGCATATGTAATCTCCGGCATAGCGTTAACCTGCGCGGTTATTGTTTTGCTCGTGGCCTTGCGCCCTGACCCATTTATCTTGGCGACAAAGCTGCGTCAGGATCTCGACCCAGCGATAAAAATTGCGCACCCAAAATTGCGTGACGGGATTGAACACCTGCGTACCCGTCCACGTGCTCTGTTAGGAATTGGCGCAATATCGATTGGGCATGTCGTAATGGTGATGGTGATGGTCATGACCCCGGTTCACATGGCCCATGTTGATGTCACATTACAACTTATTGGCTTGGTAATTAGCGTTCACGTTGCCGGTATGTATGCATTTTCACCGCTCGTCGGTATGGCGGTAGACCGTTTCGGTCGAGTGCCCATGATCGTCGCTGGAATTGTTATTTTGGCAACAAGTTGTGTGATTTCGGGATTGGCTCCAGCAAATAATGTGCTGGTACTAGGAATCGGGCTATTCCTCCTTGGCTTGGGCTGGTCCTTTACCCTCATCGCCGGTTCAACTTTGGTTACTGATTCGGTGGAAGCGAATGAGCGGCCCTCGGTCCAAGGTCTGTCGGACCTGTCAATGAATGCCGCTGGTGCTCTTGGTGGTATTGCTGCCGGGTTCATCATGTGGCTCGGGGGATATGGCTGGCTGTGCGCACTTGCGTTGCTTCCCCTGATCGGGCTAGCAGTGTGGGTGAGTCTCCCGGCGTGTCGAAAGCCATCGAACGCACGTTCGATATAGGCTCTCACCGCTGGGTCGAGTTTTCAACAACCTCGGGTGATTATCCACAAAAGAAAATCACCTAAGGCCAATGTCAGTGCTCGCACTTAGCCTTCGTCAAACATAAATAAACGTGAAGCGTTCTCACTGAACTGCACTGAAGTGCAGTTGTGATCGTGGAACCAGGGTTGAGGAGTAAGAGCATGGCAAATAACGAAAAGGACCGCGAAAAGGCCCTTGATTCCGCATTGGCTCAAATTGAGCGTCAGTTCGGCAAAGGTTCACTCATGCGACTGGGTGACTCCGAACGCGTTCCCATGGAGATTATTCCCACCGGATCAATTGCCCTAGATATCGCATTAGGTATTGGCGGGTATCCGCGCGGGCGCATCGTGGAAATTTATGGTCCAGAATCATCGGGTAAGACGACGGTTGCCTTACACGCCATTGCGAGCGTTCAAGCGCGCGGCGGACTTGCTGCTTTCATTGATGCTGAGCACGCCCTTGACCCCGAGTACGCGGCTCACCTTGGTGTTGATTTGGACAATCTTTATGTATCCCAGCCCGACAATGGCGAGCAGGCACTGGAAATTTGTGACACCTTGGTTCGCTCGGGAGCGATTGATCTAGTTGTTATCGACTCGGTCGCAGCACTGACCCCACGCGCTGAAATTGAAGGCGATATGGGCGATTCACACATGGGATTGCAGGCACGACTTATGAGTCAGGCACTTCGCAAGATGGCGGGTGCGCTAAGCAATACCAACACGACAGCAATATTTATCAACCAACTACGAGAGAAAATCGGCGTGATGTTCGGATCACCGGAAACAACAACCGGTGGAAAAGCTTTGAAGTTCTATTCGTCGGTTCGATTAGACGTTCGTCGGATTGAGACCCTCAAAGGTGGAACTGAGGCTGTTGGTAACCGGACGCGCGTGAAGATCGTGAAAAATAAAGTCGCACCCCCATTTAAACAAGCGGAGTTTGACATCATTTATGGAGAGGGAATCTCGCGTGAAGGTTCCCTCATAGATATTGGAGTTGATCAAGGAATTGTTCGTAAAGCCGGTGCCTGGTACACCTACGAAGGCGATCAACTCGGGCAGGGCAAAGAAAATGCCCGTACCTTTTTAAGGGACAACGCTGATTTGGCCAATGAAATTGAAAAGCGAATCAAGGAGCAGATGGGAATTGGTCCTAAGATTGAAATCCCAGAACCGGCTAAATCTGCCAAGTCTGCAGCCAAAGCCGACATTGATTTAGTCGATCTTGACGCTCAAAACGAGTAAACATTCCCATCGATGATCGATCAAGGGTTGGGTGGGCAGAGCGGGGAGTCGGAAATCATGTCGGTCGTTATGCGCCGACTGAATGCTGCTCCTCGTTCGCGGGGGGAGTTATCCAAGTATTTACTCGACAGAGAGTTTGACCCAGCCTTGATTGATCGGGTACTCGATCGTGTTGCATCGATGGGTTACATCGATGATGTTGCTTACGCCCAAGAGTGGGTGCGCAGTCGTCACCGAGCCCGCGGTCTAGCGCCAAGCGTGCTCAAACGTGAACTGATCAGTAAGGACATTGATTTAGAGGTAATTGAAGCTGCCTTGGAACAATTAACTTCGGACGAGACACGTGTTCGGGCTTATGAATTGGCCGCGAAGAAATACCGGAGTTTAATGTCAGTTGACCATGCGGTTGCGGTCAGGCGCATAGCTTCTTTGTTGCAACGTAAAGGTTATCCGCCGAGCATGTGTTTTCAGGTCGCCAAGGAAACTGTCGGGGCGGAATTAGATGCTGACGGCGAATTGGAGAGATAGTTCCCTCAATGTGAGCATCGTTCAGATGGTGCTAGAATTCCGGAAATAGATCGCCATAATCAAGTCAGGGGGTTTTTCATGCCGGGTTTGTCCGAGTGGGCTGTTCGTAAACCAGTAGTTGCTCTTATTTCCTACTTTGTAGCGCTTATCGCTGTTGTGGGAATTGGTATTTCATTTGGTGGTTCATTAAATGACTCATTTGATTTGCCTGACACGGAGTCGACCACCGCAACGGACTTACTTGCCACTATTGGAAATGCCGAACTTGATGCTTCATCTTCTGGGGCAACGGCCACAATAATCTGGTCACCTGCCACGGGCAGCGCTGTTGATCCGGATACTTCAGCTGTAATCACACCAGTCCTGGAGGAGATTGCTGCCCTTCCTGCGGTAGTGTGCGTGACTAATCCATTCGATTTGACGGCTCCATATGGTGACGCCTGTCCAGCTGCAAATGGAGATATGGCGACGATGATGTCGCAGGCATCTGAAGAGGAATTGGAACAACTTGAGCCCGCATTGCAGGCTTCAGCGATAGCTAACTCTCCGATCAGTTCAGATGGAACGGTTGCATATTCGACCGTAACATTCACCGGTGGCATGGGGGGCGATGTACCGACAGCCGACGTAGTGAGCTTTCTTGACCTAGTTAAATCGGTGAACTCGGAGGCAATAGCGGTTGGTGCCAGTGGAGACATCCTCGGTAGCGTCCAGGAAGTTCCCTCCAGCGAGCTCTTCGGGATTCTGGTAGCCATTGTTATTTTGCTGATTGCCTTCGGATCTATCATCGCGGCGGGTATGCCAATTGTGGTGGCCGTCATTGGTTTAGCGGCAGGCCAAATGCTGGTGTTAGTTGTTGCTCTCTTTATGGATGTTGCCACATTTGCACCCACGCTGGCGGCCATGATCGGTTTGGGTGTGGGAATTGACTACGCACTGTTTGTTCTAAACCGATATCGACAAGCGATTTTAGTTGGACATGAACAAAAACGGGCGGCCCTTGAAGCTGTAAACACAGCTGGGCGGGCTGTTCTTTTTGCCGGGGCAACAGTGATTTTCGCTTTATGCGGTCTGTTTATCCTGCGCATTGGTTTCTTCAATGGTTTGGCATTGGCGGCAATCGTCACGGTGCTAATGGTGATGACGGCTGCACTGTGGCTACTTCCTGCGACCCTGTCACTTTTGGGCACGAAAGCATTGGGCTTGCGACTTCCATGGGGTACCAAACCGGGTGAGGGCCATGCAGAGGGCAAGCAATGGTCACGATACGGGCGGTTCTTGCAAAAGCGCCCTTGGTTCTTTGCCATCGTGTCCGTCGGACTAGTTGCAATCATGGCAATTCCCGTTTTCTCGTTGCGTCTGGGTTTCGCTGATGCATCCGGAAACGCGCAGGGGACTCCAACCAGGATTGCATACGACCTCACTTCGGAGGGTTTTGGTCCGGGCACAAGTGGCCCGTTCATCGTTGCTGTCGAACTCTCCCAACCCAATGATCTTGAGCAGTATGCAGCAGCCATAACTGCAATTGAGTCGACCCCAGGTGTTGCAGCGACGAATCCATCAACTGCAATTCTTCCTTTATTGCAGGCCTCCGGTGGTGGTTTAAGCCCAGACGGCACAGTCGGTGCTGTTTTTGTTGTTCCCGCAACGGGACCCCAAGATGCCGCGACAGCAGACCTGCTTACGGAATTGCGTGATGTAACGGGACCGGAATTCAATGCCGCAACGGGTGGCTCGCTTTACGTAGGAGGTGCGCTTGCCGTTACCTCAGACTTTACGCAAGTACTCGTAAGTGCGTTACCGCTCTTTCTTTTGATCGTGGTCTCACTCGGATTCCTCGCATTGATGGTTCTCTTCCGTTCTGTGGTGGTTCCACTTACCGCAGCGTTAACGAGTCTGCTGAGTTTTGCCGCAGCAACAGGTATCACGGTCGCGGTTTTCCAATGGGGATGGTTCAGTGAAGTCCTTGGGGTGTCCGGAACTGGTCCAATCTTCCCATTCCTACCCATAATGGTTTTTGCAATTCTGTTCGGACTATCAATGGATTACCAAGTCTTCCTTGTCTCGCGAATGCGTGAGGAATGGGACCACACTGCAGACAATGCGGCCGCCGTGCGCCGTGGACTTGCGGGCTCCGGCAAGGTGGTGGCCATTGCGGCTGCGATCATGGCAAGTGTTTTCCTTGCATTCGTTCCCACGCCGGACAACACCATCAAGCTTTTCGGGGTTGCCTTGGGATCGGCCGTTCTGATAGACGCATTCTTGATCCGACTGATAGCTGTGCCTTCACTCATGTCGATTATTGGCAAGGGAAACTGGTGGCTGCCGGGCTGGTTGGACCGGATCTTGCCCACAGTTCACATTGAGCCAGGTGAAGACGAAGTATTCGACGAAGATATCGAGACGTCCAAGTCGACGCCGGTTGGCTAGGGGAGAGACCCTTTTGGATTCGTCGGGATTACTGTTGAGTCCTATGCCTAACATTGACATGCCTCTGATCGGCAAACCCCGCACGTATCAGGTGCGCACCTATGGGTGTCAAATGAATGTGCACGATTCCGAGCGCATCACTGGGCTTTTGGAGTCTGAGGGTTACACACCCGTCCAAGAAGGGGCGATCGCTGATCTCATTGTTTTTAATACGTGTGCTGTTCGTGAAAATGCGGACAACAAGTTGTATGGCAATTTGAGTCATTTAGTGCCCATCAAAAATGCGAATCCCGGCATGCAAATCGCCGTTGGCGGTTGCTTGGCACAAAAGGATCAGGGGGAGATTCTGCGCAAGTCTCCCGTTGTTGACGTGGTATTCGGAACCCACAATCTGGGTTCACTACCTGTACTTTTAGAACGAGCCCGAATCGAGGCTGAATCGCAGGTAGAGATCGCTGAAGCACTTGTTGATTTTCCATCGGCGTTGCCAACCAAGCGAGATGCTATTTACAGCGCATGGGTGTCAATTAGTGTTGGGTGCAACAACACCTGCACTTTCTGCATCGTTCCTTCGCTTCGAGGAAAAGAAAAAGATCGCCGTGCAGGTGATATTCTGACTGAGATCGAAGTGCTCGTAGCTGACGGAGTTGTAGAAATAACACTTCTCGGCCAGAACGTAAATGCATATGGGTCTGATCTCGGGGAGCCACAGGCATTCAGCAAGTTGTTGCGTGCTTGCGGAGAGATCCCTGGGTTGGAGCGGGTTCGTTTCATGAGTCCGCATCCGCGTGATTTCACCGATGACGTCATCGAGGCGATGGCCCAGACAGAAAATGTCATGCCAACATTGCACATGCCACTTCAGTCAGGTTCAGATTCGATACTGCAGCGGATGCGACGCTCGTACCGGCAAGAGAAGTATCTGGGCATTATTGATCGCGTTCGCGCGGCAATGCCAGAGGCTTCGATCACTACAGACATCATTGTCGGTTTTCCCGGCGAGAGTGAACAGGATTTCCAAGAAACAATGGATGTCGTTAGGAAAGCACGATTTTCCAGCGCGTATACCTTTCAATATTCAAAACGACCAGGTACACCGGCTGCCACCATGGAAGATCAAATTGACAAAGAGATTGTTCAAGAGCGTTACGAGCGACTAGTGAAGTTGGTCAATCAAATTTCATGGGAAGAAAACCTAGCTCAAGTCGATAAGAGTGTAGAGATTTTGGTGGCTCACAGCGAAGGCCGCAAGGATGCCAACACAAATAGGCGATCAGGACGAACAGCTGACGGCCGACTCGCACACTTTGACCTTGGCGAGTTGGTTGCCCGCCCCGGTGATTTCCTAACAGGTACAGTCACATCGGCAGCCCCCCATCACTTAATCGGACAATCAACCTCCGTACGCGGAACCCGAGCCGGGGACCTTTCCGAAACGTCTCCGAAAAGCGCTGTGATGTTGGGGATTCCCACTTTTGTTGCACCTTAAATGAGTGATTCATGAACCCAAATCTCACCCTCACTATCGTGGGGCCAACAGCCGTAGGTAAGACCAAACTTGCGATTGAATGCGCGCAGCGGATCAATGGCGAATTGGTGGGAACAGACTCAATGCAGGCCGTAACGGGCATGGATATCGGCACTGCAAAGCCATTAATTGAGGAACTAGAAAGTATTCCGCACCACATGCTGGATGTGTGGCCGATGTCCCACAAGGCTGATGTCGTGCAATTTAGAGATCTGGCGCGTAAATCGATTGCTGAAATTTGGCAACGACAGAGAACCCCGATTGTTGTGGGTGGAAGTGTGCTCTACATAAAGGCAATCCTTGATCAATTTGATTTCCCGGCAACTGACTCGGTCATCCGTGCACGCTACGAAGCCTTGCTGGATCAAGATGGTTCCGAGAAACTACATCAACTCTTGGCAATTAAGGATCCTGTTACTGCAGGCAATATTTTGCCTGGCAATGGGCGTCGAATAGTTCGTGCGCTTGAAGTTATCGAGATCACGGGTGAGCCGTATAATTCTCGTTTGCCGGAGCCCGTTGAGGAAATCCCGAGCATTCGTGTTGGCTTAGAAATTGATCGAGTTAGCATGGATTTACGAATTGTGAAACGCGTCGATCAAATGCTGGACTCCGGGCTCGTGGCGGAAGTCGAGCAACTTGAATCAGAGGGTTTGCGCAACGCACCAACAGCATCACGCGCAATTGGTTACTCGCAGGTCCTGGCCTACCTGAGTGGGGAGATGGGCGCAGAGGAAATGCGGGAAAAAATTATTTATGCCACGCAGAAATTTGCTCGGCGCCAACAACGGTGGTTCCGACAGGATCCTCGAATCCACTGGCTGCCCTGGAACAGCGAGCACCTGGGTGATTTGGTGTTAATTCACTTTGACGAAGTACTCGGTTCCCAGTAGAGCATCAAAAATTGGTTTCGGTAATTTGCTTAAGACGGCAAGGGTCCGAATGGTGCCATCGGCACTTGACTGTGACGAATGCGCGATAATTGCCGCCTTCTTGAGTTGGGTGAATTTGCGCACATTGACCCGATGGGTGATTTGGGATTTGGGGGTCCAGCTCTGCGCGAAAGTGTCAGGATCAAAGTCTGGTGGAGTGAGCGACATGGTGCTGGCGAGCTTCACGGCTCGAGCGATTGGTTCGCGTGGGAGAGTCGCCTCAAAAAGGTTGCAGGAAATCAGTTGCTGGAGAGCGCGGGCAACTCTGTGCACTTGAACATGGTCGGGGTGACCGTAGCCACCGGATGGGTCATAACCAACCACCGTATCCACATTCAATTCACGTACGAGGTCGGCAAGGCGTTTGGCCACTATCTCAGAATCCAGTCCGGCAAATCCGCCGTTGCCAATGTGCTCACCGTGTAATCCGGAGTCGAGGTATTTGAGTTCGGTAATGCTAGATACGCCCAGAATCTCGGCGGATTTAGCCAGTTCACCTGAACGGTGTGAGGCAAGATCGTTGGCAAATTCGCCGGAGGTTAATCCGGCCGACCCATCGGTGGCAACGACGAGGTGGACACGGTGCCCTGCGGCATGGGCCTTGGCCATGGTTCCGGCCGTGAGGAGTGCCTCGTCGTCGGGATGGGCGTGTACAAAGAGCAGGTTGCGCATAGTGGACCCATTGTGGCGTACGGTCGGCACCGTGCGGATCACCCATATCAGCGATTGCTTTGCTCCCCGAACGGGAGGAATTGAATCCCAAGTTTTGGGGTTGGCCCGCGCCCAACAGCTAATGGGTGATCAGGTACGCGTGATAACGGCTACCCAAGGACCACCCTTCACTGAATTTCCCGTCGATCGGTTGAGTTTCCCGGTTCCCTTTGACCTTCCGATCCACCCACGTACATTTCGAGGTGTCACCCGCCTTTTAACAGAGAATGTCCCGGAAGTTGTCCATGTCCATGCCGGTGTGCTTTCCCCATTCGCATGGAGTGCCACTCGCGCAGCCCATGAGTTGGGGCTTCCTATATTGGTGACAATTCACAGCGTGTGGGGTCAGTTCGCTCGTCCCATGTTTGGATTCAGTGGAGCCTGGCTGAAATGGAATCGCGTTGCCATGAGTGCTGTAAGTGATGTTGCAGCAGAACACATGAGCTCATCCCTTGGTGTGGACATAGATGTCGTTCCCAACGGGATTGATCCCAACCTGTGGACTCGTGCCGGAATTGCAGATTGGAACGCCGCGCCCCTTCAACTTGTCAGCGTGCTTCGCATTGCACCGCGCAAGAGAACTGGAGCACTACTTCGCATAATGAAAGATTTGCAAGTCTATGGAGTGAACGCCCAACTACATATTGTTGGCGACGGTCCTGAACGCACTATGTGGGAAAGAAGAGCGCGAAAAGACCAACTGCCAGTGACATTCCATGGACGGTTGGCCCCAGCAGAACTCAAATTGATCCTTGAGCGATCACAAATATTCATCCAGCCTTCCATCAAAGAGTCATTTGGAATTGCCGCATTGGAGGCTCGGGCCAACGGGCTCGCGGTGCTTGCTCGCAGGGGAACAGGGACGCAGACATTTATCACTGATGGAAGAGACGGTCGGATCTGTGATTCCGATGCCAGTATTGCTTTGGCGATCAAGCAGTGGGATTGCGACCGAACGGCCTTACGCACGGTTCTTGAACACAATTCGCGCGTTTCCCCCGAATATTCGTGGATTGATATTGATCATCGGGTGCGTGCGGCCTACCAACGCGCACTTACGTTGGCCCAATAGAGTGGTGAGGTGAGTTTATTGGCTGAATTGGCGTTCGTTAAAGGACATGGGACTGCCAATGATTTTATTCTTTATAACAATGAAAATTCAGCGAGTAACATTTCACCCACACAGGTGGTTGCGCTGTGCGACCGCCGCTCAGGGCTCGGTGCGGACGGTGTAATCGGCGCGGTTCGGACGAAAAATGTTAACCTGTCCGGAATTCAGCACGGTAATGCGACCTGGTTCATGGACCATCAAAATGCTGACGGAAGTTATGCGGAAATGTGTGGCAATGGCGCACGAGTGTTTGCCCGGTATCTGGTCGCGAACGGTCTAGAAACAGAAAAAGAATTCACCATCTCAACACGTGGTGGAGTTCGTGCGGTGCACGTGCATCCCGATTTCACCGTATCCGTTGAGATGGGAACGGCCTTGGCTGCGTCACCTCCTGCTTCATCATCTACTCAAAGGATTCATCTGGCAACGGGAGAAGTATTTGACTCCGTAGGGGTGTTCTTTCCCAATCCTCATGCTGTGTGTTGGGTGGATCAAGCTGATTTATCTCAATTAATCCTGGGCGAGATTCCCGTATCTGAACCAATTGAAGCATTCCCCGACGGAATGAACGTGGAATTCGCCGCGATAACGGCTCCCGGTGAGGTAAGCATGAGGGTATTTGAACGTGGGGTGGGTGAGACTCAATCCTGTGGGACTGGAGCTTGTGCAGTGGCTTGGGCTGCCCGCCGGAGTGCCGCAAGTCTTGCGAAGTACTTTGAGTGGAAAGTTTCTGTACCCGGTGGGGAGCTCTTTGTAAGCGAGAACAGCGAAACTGGAGGTTTCACTTTGCGTGGGGCAGCCGAACTAGTGGCGCGTGGTCGAGTTTTAATTTAATTTGGGCAAGTACCCTCCAATAGTTTTTTAGCACTAGGCCATATGCCAGGCATCTGAGATACTTAGTCCGTGAATGAATCAGGCTCTGAGCAAGACCTTGACGTAAGTCTTGAACTCGAACAGAGAGCCGGACTACGTAAAGTCTCATCACTGTCCACGGAACTACAGGACATCACAGAGGTCGAGTATCGGCAGATCAGGCTTGAACGGGTGGTTCTCGCGGGCGTGTGGACCACTGGAACCGTTGAGTCGGCAGAACGCTCACTTCGGGAATTAGCAGCATTGGCGGAAACCGCTGGGTCCATCGTTGTTGATGGGGTGATTCAGCGACGGGATGCCCCTGATCCCGCGACCTACTTGGGTTCAGGAAAGGTAAAAGAATTGGCACTTATCGTGGCTGAAACGGGTGCTGACACTGTGATTTGCGATGGTGAGTTAACTCCAGGGCAACTGAGGCAGTTGGAAAATATTGTTAAAGTCAAAGTGGTGGACCGCACTTGGCTAATCCTCGACATTTTTGCTCAGCATGCGCGTAGTCGCGAAGGCAAGGCTCAAGTCTCACTTGCACAGATGCAGTATCTGTTGCCAAGGCTTCGCGGTTGGGGCGAGTCACTGAGCCGGCAAGCTGGTGGCCACGCCGGTGGTGCTGGTGGCGGTTTAGGCACTCGAGGTCCTGGTGAAACCAAAATTGAAACTGACCGCCGACGGATCAGGGCACAAATGACGAAGTTGCGCCGTGAACTCAAGGCGCTGGAGGCCACCCGCAGAACCCAGCGCAGTGCCCGAGAATCTTCAGGGATCCCTACCGTTGCATTGGCCGGATACACAAATGCTGGGAAATCTAGTTTGCTTAATGCTTTGACTGGGGCAGGGGTACTTGTGCAAGACGCACTTTTTGCAACCTTGGATCCCACTGTTCGAAAGTTGAAGGCTCCCAGTGGCAAAGAATTTACTTTGGCCGACACCGTGGGTTTTGTTCGACACCTGCCCCACGATCTCGTTGAGGCTTTTCGATCAACGCTGACCGAGGTACAGGAAGCCAGCCTGATCGTTCACGTGGTCGACGGATCAGATGAAGACCCATTCGGGCAGATTTCGGCGGTACGAGAGGTGCTCAATGAAATTGGTGCCGGTGACATCCCTGAAATTATTGCAATAAATAAGTCAGATATTGCTGACCCAATGGATATCGCCTCGATCCAAGGCTCATTCCCTACTGCAATTGTGATGAGTGCTCACACGGGTGCGGGGCTTAATGAGTTGCTGCAGAGAATTGAATCAGAATTACCGCAAACACTTGTGAAAATTGATGTGACAATTCCCTACAATCGCGGGGACCTACTTGCTCGCATTCACGACACCGGTGAGCAGGTGCGGATCGACCATGTCGAAATGGGAAGTTGTGTGACGGCACTGGTTCCGCCAGCGCTGGCAGCTGACATTAAGCGCTTTGGGTTTCTGCGTGCAGGTTGATATTGACGCACAGGATCTACTAGCGAAAACAGTTGATGCATTTGATGGCTCGCAACGTCTTGGTCAGCAACAAATGGTCTCGACGATTATCGAGGGCCTGAGTGCTGGCGGTCATCGAATCATCCAAGCGGGAACGGGTACTGGAAAATCACTTGGCTACCTTGTTCCTGCTGCCGCTCACGCACTGAGTGAAGGGGGCGGCACGGTCGTTGTGTCAACGGCGACCATTGCGCTTCAGCGGCAATTAATGGAAAAGGATTTACCGCTTTTGGCGTCCACTCTGGCGAAGGAGTACGGCGTCACATTAACGTTTGCCGTCCTCAAAGGTCGAAACAATTACGTATGTCTGCAGAAACTGCATTCAGAGATCCCCGATCCTGATGGTGATGCACTTTTTGATGTCAGTCGTGGAGTCCTTGGTGATCAAGCGGTCGCAGTTCGCGCATGGGCAATGAACACTGACTCCGGTGATAAAGACGATTTCGGTGACGACATTGACCCCCGGGTGTGGCGAGCATTCTCGGTGAACAGACGTGAATGCGTTGGTGAGTCAAAGTGTTCCTTCGGTGAGGATTGTTTTACGGCCAAAAGGCGGCTGCAGGCTCAGGCTGCACACATCGTTGTCACGAATCACGCACTGTTGGCAATTGATGTTGTTGAAGGTATTCCAATTTTGCCGGAACACGACATTGTGATCATCGACGAGGGCCATGAAATAGTCGATCGAGCGACTGGCGCAATGACGATTGAACTTAATGCAACTGGGGTTGAGAGGGTGATTTCGCGGGTTAGCTCACAGGTAAGCGAGCAAACCATGGACGTATTAATGGACTCTCAAAAAGCTTTCGAGGATGCATTACTGGCGTCCTCGGACCCAACAACTGGACTGACACGACTTTCACATGTAGATCCTGAATTACTCCTGGCCTTGACTCTTATTCGCGATGCTAGCCATGCTGGCGTGAGCGAAATGGCCCCTCAAAAGGGTGAAGATCCAGATATCGCAGCGCGCAATCAGCGGGCTCGCGGTGGGCTTGAAGAGCTCCACGATTTTGCGGGGGCTCTGATATCCCAGGGAAACGATTCCGTCTTGTGGATTGATCATGACGGTCGGCCGCCAACACTGCACAGTGCGCCTTTGAGCGTGGCTCACCTTCTGCGCGACCGGTTATTTGCGGAGAAGTTTGCGGTCGTTACTAGCGCAACCCTGACCACCAGTGGTAATTTCGATGCAATCGCAGCATCACTTGGCTTGGGTTCTGACAGGCGCACAGAGACCATTGATGTTGGTTCCCCATTTGACTATGCAAAACAAGGGATTCTCTATGTAGCAGCGAATCTGCCACCTCCAGGGCGTGAAGGACTAGATATGGCGAGCTTGGATGCAATGGGGGAGTTGGTTGAGGCTGCTGGCGGCCGTACCTTGATTTTGTGTTCGAGTTGGCGGGCGGTGGAAAAAGCGGCGGAGTATTTGCGGGTGCGGTGCGATAGCCCATTGCATGTTCAGAGAAAGGGTGAATCAGTCTCACTTCTTGTTGAGCGGTTCACCACCAACATTGAGTCAACCTTGATCGGAACACTGTCCCTTTGGCAAGGTGTTGACGTACCCGGCGACTCGTGTATTCAAGTAATCATCGACCGTATTCCTTTTCCCAGACC
>Ga0129324_10000507_pt1 | contig 28272 bp, 24 predicted proteins | sample CPBDNA_7_FD_96879 | JGI IMG/M metagenome (GOLD analysis project Ga0129324, IMG submission 96879) | Freshwater to marine salinity gradient microbial communities from Chesapeake Bay, USA - CPBay_Spr_15_0.2_DNA | ecosystem: Environmental > Aquatic > Marine > Coastal | place: USA: Chesapeake Bay...
CATCGGGTTGATTATTGCTGGGGATGAAGTCACCACGAAAGCCAACCAGTTGGTCATTATCGAAGAATATGACAACACGTTCACGCACTTCTTCGCCTTTAGCCGGTTCTAGGCTGTAGTAATAATCCCAGCGATTCTGGTTGAATGTGTCTGCCAGAAGTGGTGTGCCCATAATAAAACGTACCTGTGATTTGGTCATTCCCGGCTTCAGTTTATCGACCATGTCCTGAGTGAGCACGTTGCCCTGCTGTACATCAAATTTATGTATGCCTGGCAAAGATGGCATGTTGAAGGTTGGCATGGAGAAATCAGAGCATCCTGAAAGGGCTATAGCCAAGGCCAAACAGCAAGTCATTCGTGCAGTAAAGTGCATTAGGGGTTCCAGTCATATCTTCGAACGGCGATAATACCGAATACATCCAGTGGATAGAAGGGGCCATAAAGGAATGAGTGAGGAAAATCTAGAATTACGCAAGGTGGGACTTAAAGTCACCGCACCCAGATTGAAAATTTTGCATATTCTGGAAGAGTCCTCTGGCCGTCACATGAGTGCGGAGGATGTCTATCGCAAACTGATGGAGTCGGGTGAGGATGTGGGTATCGCCACGGTCTATCGTGTTCTCACTCAGTTTGAGGGTGCTGGACTGATAGCGCGCCACAATTTTGATAATGGGCCGGCTGTTTACGAGGTTGATCGTGGGGATCACCATGATCATATGGTCAATGTGGATAATGGTGTGGTTATTGAGTTTCACAGTGCAGAAATTGAGGCGCTGCAAGAGAAAATTGCTGCTGAACATGGTGTTGATATTATCGGCCACAACCTCGTGCTTTATGTGAAGGATAGAAAATAATTTGTACTTCTAGTGCTTGGCCCAGTCGATTTGTTTGCACTGTATAATTCAAAACACTAAAAACCAAAATCCTTTATGACGATGGATTGTTTGTTGGTCTAGCCAGAGCTACTGCCGAATTTGGTTTCTTCCTCCTTCCTTGGCGCGGTACATTGCTCGATCGGCAGCTTTTAAGACAGAATCAAAGTCTAATCCGTTATGGGAATCTGCTAACCCCATGCTCACCGTAGCTCGGATATTGCCTTTACCTCGGGATGCGCCGCGCTTCTTTTCACCTGTATTCTGACTCCAGGGGCGGGACTTTCTATCCCTAGCCGTCATATCGTACTCGGCAATGATTTTGCGAAGCGACTCTACGTTATCGAGCACCTCGTCAGCAGTTTTCCCCTTAAATAACAGGCAGAATTCCTCTCCTCCAAAACGGTAGGCCCTGCCGCCGCCTGTGACTTGGCAGAGTTTTGCTGCGATAGCTTTTAGAACCTGATCTCCCAAGTCATGTCCGTACTGGTCATTAATTTTTTTGAAATGATCAACGTCTACCATCGCTAGTGCGTAGGTGTTGCCTGTGTTGCGTGCATCTCTCAGCAGTGCTCGCCTGTTGGCTATTTGTGTGAGCTCATCGCGATACACCATGTTGAGTAGGCTGTGAGTTTGATTGATGATGAGTAACAGTCCGACAGCAGAAAATATTGTCGCTGAAATATGAGGTATCTGAAACCAAGCCAGAGTGATGAAACTGAAAAAAATGCAGCTAGGGAGGCTGCTATCTGGTTGCTGGTTCTTCAGGAACGGCAGAGCAAAGCCAAGTATAAAGGCGACAAGAAATAATACACTTGCTGTAGTCGATACTTTTAGTTCGAAAAAGGTGCTTTCTTGCAGATCAGGAGACAGCGTTGTGAACCACAGCGGTTGCCACTGAAATAGGCTGGTGATAATCAGGGCAAAAATTGAAATAAAAGAGATAAAGACTAAAAATCCAAGGTGTCGCCAGCCGGTGTTGGGTAGGATAATAAGTATTCCAAGTAGCAAAGGTAGGCAAAGGGAGATCAGAGCATAAGCTTGGCCTGCTGGTTCGGTATCAAGAGGCGCCTGAAGGTATTGGCGAATCAGCCAATAGCAGGCGAGCATAATGAGTGCTGCGCCCAAGTCCCTAGAATGATTGGCCAAGATGGCGACAAATGCAGCCAGCCCGCAAAGGATGTAGGGGAGTTGACGTAACGTGGAGAGCTGATTGCTTTCCAGTGACGGCGAGTACCAAGTAATAAATCCTACCAACACCAAGCAAAATGCCGGTGGTAGTAGGCGGGCCATTATTTGTGACATAACGTGCTGATTTTAATCGCCTTGCCCCTGATAGTGGCTGACAGTCTATGATTTTGTGGCGCCATCGTAAACAACTGACATGCGGTGGCGGGATGAGGGTGAATGGGGTGAGTTGTGGATAGGAGCAGGTTGAGTGAAAAACGCGCTAATCAGGTAACAAGAAATAGGTCGATTTTATGGGGTTAAGTGGTTTTATAAGGAGGGGGGTATGGCTGGTTTTACTGGTGCTGTCAGGCTCCGTCTATGCAGAAAAATTTTGTTTGCTTCTAGCTGAAAACTATTATGAGCAGCTCTATTGTGAGGTAAAGGCTATGGGGAAGGGAGCTAGTCTTCCTTCGCTCCTTGATTTTCGTCGAAATAATGAAATGACCCAAGCGCTGTTGTTAAAGCGTCCGGCAGCCAAGATTGGCGTTGAGGTTGTTATGCCGAAGAAGGATAATATTTCTAAAATAGTGCAGCCGGAAATGCGTTATGCAAATGCCGAGGAAAAAAGTGGTATAGACGGCGTTGGAGATTTGAGGCGTTGTGCGTTTCATACGCAAAGTATTCGGTGCGATGGTCATAGCTATAACCTAGTGGGAAATCAAGCTAATAGTAAGCTGAGAACCGGTGCATTAGATGGCGCCAACAAAATGGATATACCGGTATTTACGGGGTCGGGTAGTGACAAGTTGGCACTTGGCCTCTATCTCACGCGAGCTTATCGCCAATACATTGGGAAGATGCTAGAAATTGGTTTGGGCGGATCAACGTTTTCTTATGCCAAATTCGTGTTTCTTTTTCACGACGTGACGGCAAAAGGGATAGATTTCAGTCAGCGATTTGAAACCATGTTCCGTTTTCTTAAGCTGGATAAACAGAGTATTGCCGTGAGTGAGGCGCTGCCTGGTAGTGTGATGCTGGCGGAGGAGCGGTGTGGCAAGCTAAATGATAGCTTGGTTGTTTGCGATGCGGGGCGAAAAAATTATTTGTACCGCACCACCAACTAACCCCGTCTCATGTTGAAGCAGGGTGATATTGTAGTTGGTCTGGCAGAGGGTAGCTGATAGTAGCTAACGTGGGGTCATCTAGTGAATGGTTTATCGTTATCCTATGCGCAGAAAATATTACCCAACCAGATTGGCAGCTACGATTAGGACGCACATAACGCCAAAGCCCGCGAGGACAAGTAGGCCGACTTTTGCCAGGGTGGCAGTATCTTCTAATTCCATGTTGAGCACCTCTCTCATTATTTTCTCAGTTCTCTTCGGTACATCTGATGTTACCGATAGAGTTTTTGAGTGAATAAATGTAGAGGTTCTGGTGGCAGGAAGAATTGATCTAAATCAACGTTTGGTGTTGTCTGCTTACAGAGGTTGGCGGGCTAGACCCAGCAGCTCTTTGGCATGGCTAAGCGTTGTGTCGGTGACAGTTGACCCGCCAAGCATGCGAGCAATCTCATTCGTTCGACCCGTTTCTGAGAGGGGTTTGATATGACTCTGTGTCGTATGCTGCTTGGTCATCTTGGAGACGAGTAAGTGGTGATGAGCGCTTGCCGCTACTTGGGGTTGGTGAGTGACACAGATAACTTGGCCTCGATCACCTAGTTTTCTCAACAGTTTGCCGACGACCTCGGCAGTAGCGCCGCCAATACCAACATCCACCTCATCGAATATCATCGTGGGAATAGATGAGTTTTGAGCAGCAATTACCTGGATGGCGAGGCTGATTCTTGATAACTCTCCCCCTGAAGCAATCTTGGCGAGGGGTTTTACAGGCTCCCCAGGGTTGGTGGAAATCAGGAATTCGACGGTTTCCTTGCCATGTGCTCCAAAGCTGTGGTCGGGTAGTGGTGACAGCTCAACTGAGAACTTGGCGCCGATCATCGATAGCGATGAGAATTGTTCCTCGATTGCCGAAGCCAATTGTTTGGCTGCCGATGTTCGTTTTGCGGTTAACGCATTTGCAAGCGTGCTGTAGTTGGCTGCCAGCAACTCAAGCTGATGTTGTAATGCGTTAATCTCGTCTTCGCCGCCATTGATGGCGTTGAGCACCTGATTTAGTTCGGCGTGCTTTTGCTCAAGCGCTTCAGGGCCCACGCGATGTTTACGTGCCAGCTGGTAAATAGCGCTGAGTCGTTCCTCTACTTGTTGTAGTCGTTCTGGGTCAAGCTCAAAACTGTCGAGGTGGTGTTGGATTTCTCGGCCAGCTTCTTCTACTTCAATTAGAGCGCTACCAAGTAGTTTTTCTGCCTCTTCTAGTGGTATGGGTTTATTTGGCATGTCCTGCAAGACGTGTAGTGCCTTACTGAGAGTGCTCTGTAGATTAAAGGTTTCGGCTTCGGAGCAGAGCTGTAACAATATATGGCTGTCATGAAGTATGGCGTCGGCATTAGCCAGTAGCTGTTGCTCCTGCTCTAATGCGGTGTATTCACCATCACTTAGACCCAGTTGGTTGAGCTCCTCTACTTGGAAGCGTAGTAAGTCGCGTTGCGCGGTGAGCTCATCGGACGAGTTTTCAAGCTGTTGAAGCTGTTCTTTAATAGATGCCCATTGTTGGTATAGCTGTTTAGTTTCAGCAACCATGGTGGCGCATCCGGCAAAATCATCCAAAATATGGCGATGAACTTCCCTGCGCAACAGGGATTGGTGTTCGTGCTGGCTGTGAATGTCTATCAGCATTTCACCCAGATCACGCAATTGCTGCATGGTGGCAGATTGGCCGTTGATATAACCACGGGAGCGGCCTTCCGAAGTAAGTAGCCTCCTGAGTAAGCACTCTTCGCTGTTGTTATCAAAATCGTTATTTTGGAGCCATTGGGTTGCGCGAGGCGCGATTTTTAGATCAAACATTGCTGAGACTTCGGCCCGCTCAGCACCGCGGCGTATTCGGTCAGTATCGGCTCGATCTCCCAGAGCCATCGCCAGCGCATCAATTACCAATGATTTTCCCGCGCCGGTTTCTCCGGTCAGCGCCGTCATGCCAAGGCTGAAGTCCACTTCGAGGTGTTCGACCAAGGTGAAATTTTTGACAGTGAGGGCTATGAGCAATGAGGATCCTACCGTTATGGGGTGATGTTCAGGATGCCAATGTTATACAGATTTTTTCAATGCGTCTGCCCTTGAAACTGGATGTGAAGACCCAATATAGCGGGATGAAACTAAACCAATACTAGATTAAACAATGTCCAAAATGGAGATGTTGCGTGTCAACTGAAGAGAATAATAGCCAGGAGACAGGGGTCGATGAGCCTCAGTCAGAGGAGTTGGGGGCTGAGCAGCCGATTATAGAAGATGCTGTGCCGCAGCCTAATGAAGATTTAGTACAGCTTCAGGCCGAATTGGAGGGGGCGAAAGATCAGGAATTAAGAACCCAGGCTGAGATGCAGAACCTGCGCCGTCGGATGGAACGCGATGTGGAGAATGCCCACAAATACGCACTAGATAAGTTTGTTGGTGAGCTTCTTCCTGTGGTCGATAACTTGGAGCGCGCATTACAGACTATTGATGACAGTAGTGACGACATCAAGGTGCTCAGTGAAGGCGTTGAGCTGACGCTTAAAAGTTTTCAGGACGTATTGGCACGCTTCAAGGTAGAGGCCGTTGACCCTAAGGGGCAGGTGTTTAATCCCGAATTCCATCAGGCGATGAGTATGCTGGAAATGCCAGGAGAGGCGCCCAACACCGTGGTCGATGTGTTCCAAAAAGGTTATACGTTGAATGGGCGGCTGGTTCGTCCAGCCATGGTAGTCGTGGCTAAGGCCGCACCAAATAACACTGGCGAGGGTTGAAATCCGCTAACACGGGCCAATATAAACAATCAGAAGCCGTTTTTTAAATAAAAAGTTTTTAAATAAAAAGTTTTTAAACTTGAAACAAATCCCGGAGAGAAAACAATGGGTAAAATTATCGGAATTGACTTGGGCACCACTAACTCTTGTGTGTCCGTGCTCGAAGGCGGAAAGCCAAAAGTGATTGAAAATGCCGAAGGTGGCCGCACTACGCCATCTATCGTAGCGTATACCGATGACGGCGAAATTCTGGTGGGTCAATCCGCCAAGCGCCAGGCGGTAACCAATCCTTCCAACACACTGTATGCCGTAAAGCGCCTTATTGGTCGTCGTTTTGAAGACGATGTTGTACAGAAAGACATCAAAATGGTGCCGTACAAAATTGTTAAAGCCGACAATGGTGATGCTTGGGTAGAAGTGAATGGCGACAAGAAAGCAGCCCCACAGATTTCTGCTGAAGTACTGAAAAAAATGAAGAAAACCGCCGAGGACTATCTTGGTGAAAGTGTGACAGAGGCGGTGATTACTGTACCGGCCTACTTTAATGACTCCCAGCGTCAGGCCACTAAGGATGCGGGTAAAATTGCTGGTCTTGACGTCAAGCGTATTATTAACGAGCCGACTGCAGCAGCGCTTGCCTACGGGATGGACAAAACGCCTGGCGATAGCGTGATTGCCGTTTACGACTTGGGTGGTGGTACCTTTGATATTTCCATTATTGAAATTGCTGATGTAGATGGAGAGCACCAGTTTGAAGTACTTTCCACCAATGGTGATACCTTCCTTGGTGGTGAGGATTTCGACCTGCGATTGATTGAATACTTGGCTGAAGAGTTCAAGAAGGAAAATGGTATCGACCTGCACAGTGATCCTATGGCACTTCAACGTCTAAAAGAGGCGGCTGAAAAAGCCAAGATCGAGTTGTCATCCAGTCAGCAAACAGAAGTTAACCTACCTTACATCACTGCAGATGCTACTGGTCCTAAGCACTTGGTGGTGAAATTGACCCGCGCCAAATTAGAGTCGTTGGTCGAGAAGTTGGTTGAGCGCTGCATTGCACCATTGAAAATGGCATTGAAAGATGCGGGTAAGTCAGCATCGGATATCGATGAAGTGATTTTGGTCGGTGGTCAGACTCGTATGCCGATGGTGCAGAAAAAGGTCAGTGAGTTCTTTGGTAAAGAAGCACGTAAGGATGTTAACCCCGACGAAGCGGTTGCCATGGGTGCGGCCATTCAGGGTGCGGTATTGTCTGGCGACGTGAAAGATGTGTTGCTGCTCGATGTGTCACCACTGACGCTGGGTATTGAAACCATGGGCGGTGTAGCCACTCCCTTGATTGAAAAGAACACCACGATTCCTAGTAAGAAATCGCAAATTTTTTCTACTGCAGAAGATAATCAGACTGCGGTGACTATTCATGTAGTGCAGGGTGAGCGCAAGCAAGCCACCGGGAACAAATCGCTGGGCCGTTTTGACCTGGCTGATATCCCACCAGCACCTCGTGGTATGCCGCAAATTGAAGTGACGTTTGACATTGATGCCAACGGTATTCTACATGTGAATGCTAAAGATAAGGCCACTGGCAAAGAGCAGTCTATTGTTATCAAAGCCTCTTCCGGATTGTCCGATGAAGAAGTTGAAAAAATGGTGAAAGATGCTGAAGCCAATGCCGCCGAAGACCAAAAATTTGGAGAGCTGGTGCAGGCGCGTAATGCTGCAGATGGTCTAGCACACGCTGCCAAGAAAACCTTGGAAGAAGCCGGAGACAAAGCCTCTGATGAAGAAAGAGAAGCCATTGAGTCAGCAGTGAAAGAAGTGGAGGAAGCGATTAAGGGTGATGACAAGGATGCTATGGATGCAGCGGCGAGCAAGCTTTCAGAAGCTTCTGCAGCCTTGGCTCAAAAGCTTTATGCAGAGCAGGCGGCTGAGGCTCAGGCTGAAAACCCTGAGGGGGAAGCTGCTGGTGGCCCAGATGATGCTGTTGATGCAGAGTTTGAGGAAGTAAAAGAAGACGACAAATAAGCCTTTGGTTTGTTTGTTGTTGCCGAACGCTAGCTGTCGGTTGCAGGCGCGGGCTTTGCTCGCGCTTTGCTGCGTTTGAAATATATCAAACTGCCTGCGTATTACGTTTTATAACTAGATAAAAGAAGCTGATAGCGAATGTCCAAACGCGATTACTACGAAATTCTCGGTGTGGCCAAAAGCGCTTCCGAAGCCGAAGTCAAAAAGGCTTATCGCCGGATTGCGATGAAAAACCATCCGGATCGCAATCCTGATAACAAGAAAGCTGAAGATATTTTCAAAGAGGCAACCGAGGCTTACGAGGTTCTCTCCAATAAGGAGAAGAAAGCGGCCTATGACCAGTATGGTCATGCTGGCGTTGGCTCTAATGGTGGGTTTGGCGGTGGTGCTCCTGGCGGCGACTATGGCAATTTCAGCGATATTTTTGGCGACGTATTTGGCGATATTTTTGGTGGAGGTGGCCGAGGTGGTGGCCGTGGACGAGCTGGGCCCACACGTGGATCTGATCTGCGATATAACTTAGACCTAGGTCTAGAGGATGCCGTAAGAGGTAAAACCGTTCAGATCAAGGTGCCTACGTTGTGTGCCTGCGATGACTGCAGTGGTTCTGGTTCAAAAAAAGGGGCTACCCCCGATACCTGTGCTACCTGTGGCGGCCATGGCCAAGTACGTATGTCTCAGGGCTTTATCTCGGTTCAGCAGACCTGTCCCAAATGCCATGGACGTGGCCAGGTGATCAGTGATCCCTGTGGTACCTGTTATGGTCAAGGGCGAGTTAAGGAAACAAAAACCCTTTCAGTAAAAGTGCCGCCTGGTGTAGATACCGGTGATCGCATTCGTTTGGCTGGTGAAGGCGAAGCGAGCCCTGATGGCGGGCCGTCTGGCGATCTTTATGTGCAGATGGATGTTCGAGAGCATGCTCTGTTCCAAAGAGATGGTCGCAACCTCTATTGTGAAGTCCCGATCAGTATCGTGGACGCCGCTCTAGGGGGTGAGTTGGAGGTGCCTACGCTGAATGGCCGTGTAAAACTGAAGGTGCCGCCAGAGACTCAGACTGGTCGGCTGTTCCGTTTGAAGGGCAAGGGCGTCACCAGTGTTAGAGGCGGTGGCCCGGGAGACCTGATGTGTCGAGTCGTACTGGAAACACCGGTCAATCTCGATGGTGACCAAAAAGCATTATTGCGTAAGTTGCAAGAAAGCCTCGAAGGCGGCAAGCACTCACCAAAAAAAGCATCTTGGTTTGAGGGTGTGAAAAAATTCTTTGATGGGTTTACGATATAGCGCTTCAGCTACAGCACTCCTGCTGAGCGCAAAATGAGAATAACTATGACTCGAATTGCAGTTACGGGCGCGGCTGGTCGCATGGGGAAAACCCTTATTGAGGCGGTCAGTCTTAATCCTGAGACTACGTTGACAGCAGCAATTGAGCGCCCAGAAAGCACGCTGATTGGCGTCGATGCCGGTGAGTTGGCCGGCATTGGTCGCTTGGGTGTTGCTGTTGTTAGTGATATAAAACAGGTCGTTGATGACTTCGATGTGCTGATTGATTTCACTGCTCCCGCAGCATCAGTTGTTAATGCTGCAGTCTGTGCTGCCAGTGGAAAGAAAATGGTGGTGGGCACGACGGGATTTAGTGATGAGCAGAAAGCACAACTGTTGTCAGTGGTAGACAGTACAGCATTATGCATGGCTTCAAACTTCAGTACCGGTGTAAACCTTTGTTTCAAGTTGCTTGATATGGCGGCTCGAGTGCTAGGTGATGATGTAGACATAGAAGTTTATGAAGCTCATCACCGTCACAAGGTGGATGCGCCTTCTGGTACCGCGCTAAGTATGGGTGAAGTGGTGGCCGATGCGCTGGGTCGCAATTTGAATGAGGTGGCAGTCTATGGCAGAGAAGGGCAGACTGGCGCTAGAGATCGCCAAACAATAGGTTTTGCCACGGTGCGGGCTGGCGATATAGTGGGAGATCACACCGTCACTTTTGCCGCTGAGGGTGAGCGGGTTGAAATAACCCACAAAGCCTCAAGTCGTATGTCTTTTGCTCGGGGTGCAGTGCGAGCTGCCGATTGGTTGTCGAGTAGGGAGAAAGGCTTGTTTGATATGCAAGATGTGCTCGGGTTGAAATAAGCTATAAGGTTGACTAAAAAGGCCGCCCGTTAGGGCGGCCTTTTTTTGTTTTTAAACAGGTTAAAAGTACAAGGTTATTCCAACCGCTAGTGTATCTTTAAGCGGGTTGATGTTGTTTTAAACACTGGCATCACCTAGGGCGTGTTGGTAGATAGCCTCTAGCGCCGGTTTTTGGGCGCCAACTTGAATGGGTGAAAGGCACGAAGGTTTAATTCCTCTCGAGCTTCAATCGAGCCTCCCTGAGCCCCATCGGTGACTGATGGGTATCATCAGTAGATACAAGCATAAATAGGGGCCCAGATAAATTCTTCGCATGGTTTTTATTGTTGTCATTTGGGGGAAGTTGTAGAGCGATTTACTCACAGAATCTGTAGTGAATTTGCCTTAGGTTAATTGGGTTTTTCCGGCTAGATTGGCTAGACAGATTGCAGTGCTTAGCCTAGAATGTTTGGTTAGTTTCTACTGGTGTGTAATGCTCCGTAAACATAGAGGGACATGGCGCGGTAGAGGATTAGGAAGCGAGGTGAGACGTACGGTTTCATCTCGCTTTTTTATAGTCTGTTGTTGGCAAAACTGAGGCATTGATCCCGCTTTGTTCGCGGCAGCCTCTGAGAAGCTGGCATATGTTGTTAAGTTGAGGAGATTGAATTGAATACCGATACCCATCGGTCCGCCATTCTCGTACTTGAGGACGGTACTATTTTTAAGGGCATTGCTATTGGTGCTGAAGGCATTTCCAGTGGCGAAGTGGTATTCAATACAGCGTTGACCGGTTACCAAGAAATATTGACTGATCCATCTTACGCTCGTCAGATCGTTACACTTACCTACCCTCATATCGGTAACACCGGTATCAATACTGAAGATGAAGAGTCTAGTCGTATCTGGGCCGCAGGGTTGGTGATCAGAGACTTGCCTTTAATGGCGAGTAATTTTCGCTCTCAGCAGAATTTAGATAGCTACCTAAAGGCTAATAATATTCTTGGTATTGCCGACATTGATACTCGAAAGTTGACCCGAATTCTTCGTGAAAAAGGTGCGCAAAGCGGCTGCCTGATGGCCGGTGAGGTGGATGAGGAGAAGGCATTAGCGGTTGCTCGTGAGTTTTCTGGCTTGAAAGGGGTGGACCTCGCTAAAGAGGTAACAACTCAGAACGTATACGAGTGGCAGGAAGGCAGTTGGGCGTTAGGTGTAGGCTATACGCAGCCAGCAGAGAAACCTTATAAGGTGGTCGCCTATGACTTTGGAGCCAAGCGAAATATTTTGCGAATGCTTGTAGATCGCGGCGCCGAGCTTATTGTCGTTCCAGCTAAGACGCCAGCAGCCAATGTGTTGGCAATGAATCCAGATGGTGTTTTCTTGTCCAATGGCCCCGGAGATCCGGAGCCCTGTGACTACGCAATTGAGGCTATTCAGCAAATCTTATTAACAGATATTCCCGTGTTTGGTATTTGTTTGGGTCATCAGCTATTGGCGCTAGCCAGTGGTGCTAAAACAGTAAAAATGAAGTTTGGTCATCATGGTGCGAACCATCCGGTGAAAAACCTTGATACTGGTGCTGTACTGATTACCAGTCAAAATCATGGCTTTGCTGTGGACGAGAAGTCGTTACCTGAGAACTTGCGTGCAACGCACTGTTCGTTATTTGATAAATCATTGCAGGGTATTCATCGTACAGATAAGCCAGCCTTCAGTTTTCAAGGTCATCCTGAAGCCAGCCCAGGGCCACACGATGCTGCCCCCTTATTTGACCACTTTTTTGAATTGATCCAAGCTCGTCGATCTGAAGCGTGATGAGCTTCTGCCCAGCTTTTGGGTAGAGAATTTTGAATATAGGGTTCTAAAATAGAACGTGCTGGAAATAGAGGCCTGGGTTGGATAGACGAAAACCTGGTGTATTACGAAGAACGGCCTGCACCAAGTGTGTGGCGTCAAACCTAGAAAGATAACGGCGACAAGCCTGAATTAACGATAACTTATGCCAAAAAGAACTGATATCAAAAGTATTCTAATCCTCGGTGCCGGCCCCATTGTCATTGGTCAGGCTTGTGAGTTTGACTACTCTGGCGCCCAGGCTTGTAAAGCGCTACGGGAAGAGGGTTACCGGGTTATTCTGGTGAACTCCAATCCTGCCACGATAATGACAGACCCCTCCATGGCCGATGCTACCTATATTGAGCCGGTGGAATGGCGAACTGTGGCAAAAATTATTGAGGAAGAGCGCCCGGATGCATTGCTTCCGACTATGGGGGGGCAAACAGCACTCAACTGTGCTCTGGATCTGGCGCGTGAAGGCGTGTTGGAAAAATTTGGTGTCGATATGATCGGCGCCGACCAGGATGCTATTGATAAGGCGGAGGATCGTAGTCGTTTTGATAAGGCGATGAAGAAGATTGGCCTAAATACAGCGGATTCAGTCATCGTCCATAGCCTCGAAGAAGCGCTTCAAGCGCCAGATCGTTTTGGCTATCCCTGTATTATTCGACCCTCGTTCACCATGGGCGGGTCGGGTGGTGGTATTGCCTACAACCGTGAAGAATTTGTAGATATTTGCCAGCGCGGACTTGATTTATCGCCTACCAATGAGTTGCTGATCGATGAATCTCTGATCGGCTGGAAAGAATATGAAATGGAGGTGGTGCGAGACAAAAATGACAACTGCATCATCATTTGCGCCATTGAAAATCTGGACCCAATGGGTGTGCACACGGGTGATTCTATTACTGTGGCCCCCGCTCAGACCTTGACTGACAAGGAATACCAGATTATGCGGAATGCATCCATTGCGGTGCTGCGTGAAATTGGTGTTGAGACCGGCGGGTCTAATGTGCAATTTGCGGTTAACCCTGAAGATGGTCGTTTAGTCGTTATTGAGATGAACCCTCGGGTATCTCGCTCCTCAGCTTTGGCGTCCAAGGCAACAGGTTTTCCTATTGCCAAAGTGGCGGCAAAGCTGGCCGTGGGTTACACCCTCGATGAGTTGCAAAATGATATTACTGACGGTGCTACTCCAGCGTCGTTTGAGCCGAGCATTGATTACGTGGTGACCAAGATTCCACGATTTGCTTTTGAGAAATTTAATCAGGCCAATGCCAAGCTGACGACTCAGATGAAATCAGTGGGTGAGGTGATGGCCATTGGTCGCACTTTTCAGGAATCACTGCACAAGGCACTTCGTGGTTTGGAGGTCGACTCTGCAGGTTTTGAGCCTCGGGTGGACGTTAGTACTGAAGAGGGCATGATTGAGCTTCGCCAGCAGCTCAGGGAGCCGGGCTCCGAGCGTATCTGGTATGTGGGCGATGCTTTTCGAGCAGGTATGTCTGTGGATGACGTCTATAAGCTTTCAGCCATTGACCCTTGGTTTTTGGCGCAGATTGAAGACATTATCCGTGACGAAATTAGCCTGGATGACGTATCGCTGGGAAGTCTTGATGCTGATCGCCTGTTTCGTCTCAAGCGTAAGGGCTTCTCTGATAAACGATTATCAGTCTTGCTGAATACGGATGAAAAAACGGTGAGAGAAAAACGTCAGTCCGTCGGTATTCGTCCTGTATTCAAGCGGGTTGACACCTGTGCAGCTGAATTCTCAACGGCGACTGCTTATATGTACTCTACCTATGAAGAGGAGTGTGAGTCACAGCCTTCGGATAGAGATAAGATTTTGGTGCTCGGCGGGGGCCCCAATCGTATTGGTCAGGGCATTGAGTTCGACTACTGCTGTGTACATGCTGCGTTGGCGATGCGTGAAGACGGTTATGAGACCATTATGGTCAACTGTAACCCCGAAACCGTTTCCACAGATTATGACACCTCTGACCGCTTGTATTTTGAACCGGTCACACTGGAAGACGTGCTAGAAATAGTCCATATAGAAAAGCCGAAGGGTGTCATTGTTCAGTTTGGTGGTCAGACACCACTGAAACTTGCCCGGGCATTGGAAGCTGAAGGTGTACCTATTATTGGTACGACTCCAGATGCGATTGATCGGGCAGAAGATCGTGAGCGCTTCCAGCAAATGATCCATAAGCTGGATTTGTTGCAGCCCCCCAATGCGATTGTTCGTTCTGCAGAAGAGGCGGTAGGTGCTGCGGCCAGTATCGGTTATCCATTAGTGGTACGGCCCTCCTATGTGCTGGGTGGTCGAGCGATGGAGATTGTTTATAAGGAAGAAGAGTTGGCGCGCTATATGCGTGAGGCTGTTCATGTGTCTGATGATACGCCAGTATTGCTGGACTACTTTCTTTCCTCTGCAGTCGAAGTGGATATTGATGCAGTTTCTGATGGCAATGATGTGGTCATCGGCGCGATCATGCAGCACATTGAGCAAGCGGGTATTCATTCTGGTGATTCTGCCTGTGCACTGCCCCCTTATAGTTTACCGGCAGATGTTCAGGATGAAATGCGTGCTGTCGTGAAAGCGATGGCGGTTGAGCTAAAAGTGAAAGGTCTGATGAATGTGCAGTTGGCTTGGCAAGATGAAAAAATCTATGTGATTGAAGTTAATCCTCGTGCCTCCCGAACGGTTCCCTTTGTGTCTAAATGTATCGGAACTTCATTGGCGAAGGTGGCAGCTCGTTGCATGGCCGGTGTCACTCTTGAAGAGCAGGGCTTCACCAAAGAAATAATTCCCAGCTATTTCAGTGTAAAAGAAGCGGTACTGCCCTTTAATAAATTCCCCGGTATTGACCCGATTCTTGGGCCAGAAATGAAATCTACCGGTGAGGCTATGGGTGTAGGTGATACCTTTGCCGAGGCCTATGCCAAGGCAGAATTAGGTGCCAGTGACCCAATACCCACATCCGGGACTGCATTTCTCAGTGTTCGTGAGCCGGATAAGGCGGGCATTGCCGATGTGGCCCAAAGTTTGCTGGCAGCTGGCTTTAAGTTGGTTGCCACTCAGGGAACGGCCAGGGTCCTTGAAAAGGCCGGGCTGGAAGTGGAGCTGGTCAATAAGGTCCAGGAGGGTCGTCCCCATATTGTGGATATGATTAAGAACGATAAAATTGATCTGATTGTTAATACTACCGAAGGTCGCCAGGCGATTGCTGACTCTGCGACTATTCGCTCCAGTGCAGAGCAGCACGGCGTTTATTACACTACCACCTTGGCTGGTGGCGAAGCGGTTTGTATGGCCTTGAAGCAAGGCGGTGAGATTAAGGTCCATCGTCTGCAGGATCTTCATCGGAGGAACGGTTGATGCAAAAAATACCAATGACTGTGGAGGGGGCAGAAAGTCTGCGCCAGGAACTGGATAACCTAAAAAAAGTGGAGCGTCCGCGGATTGTTGCTGCTATCGCTGAAGCTCGGGCGCACGGTGATCTTAAGGAAAATGCGGAGTATCACGCTGCTCGTGAGCAGCAGGGATTTGCTGAAGGTCGTGTTCAGGACATTGAAGGCAAGCTTAGCCATGCCCAGATTATTGATATTAGCGCAATCAAGGAAGGGAGCAAGGTCATCTTTGGTTGCACCGTCAACATTATTAATTTGGAAACCGATGAAACAGTAACCTATAAAATTGTTGGCGATGATGAGTCGGACGTAAAAGCCAATAAAATTTCCTACCAGTCCCCCATTGCCAGAGCATTGATTGGGAAGGAGGTTGGTGATGAGGTTGTGGTTAAAACGCCCTCTGGAGAGGTCGAATATGAAATTGATGATGTGAAGCATTTGTAGCGTTTGAACAATTCACTGGGTATCGGGTTTGTGTTGAAAGTGATGGCGAGCTAATTTTCTGTATAAAACCGTGGCTCCCAGTATCAGTCTATTTATCCGAACCATTTATTCGAGTTTTTCTCTTGTGAATGGTAGATATGGTCTATCGGAGCAGATTGGATAACCGGGGGTTTGGTTTGTCGGCTTTTCTCAGTAGCAACACGATATGGCCAATGGATTGTACGGCTTCAGCTCGAAGCTTCTCGCATATAGTGCCAATGACTTGTTGCTTGGTTTCATTGTCGCCCACAGCCAGCTTTACTTTGATTAGCTCGTGATCGCTGAGTGCGCGGTCGATTTCAGTCAGTACATTTTCACTTAAACCGTTTCCAGCAACAGTAACAACGGGATTCAGGTTGTGACCCAATCGTCGCAGGTGTTTTTTGTCATTATTGGAAAGTGTCATAGAATAGCTACCCTTCAAAACGGCACGCATTCTATCCTGAATACGGTATCTATGCGCTAATATTTGCCTAAGGCTCTTATAATTGCTGGGTTTAAGCGAATTTAGCTGTGGTAAAAATAGTAACACGTTAAAATTTGGTTGTGGGGCAATGTGTAGGTTGGCCTCAGGTAATAGGTGGATATGGGACGCTCAAAGAGCAGCCAGCGTTGGTTGCAGGAACATAATAGTGACCAATACGTAAAACGCTCCCAGCAGGAGGGTTATCGTTCTCGTGCCAGCTACAAATTGATCGAACTGGACAACAAAGACCGCTTGTTTCAGCCTTGCATGACAGTCGTCGATTTGGGCGCAGCACCTGGTGGTTGGTCGCAGGTGGCGGTAAAGTTGGTGGGCAATAAGGGCCGTGTGGTGGCTTCCGATATTTTACTGATGGATAGTATCGCCGGCGTTGATTTTGTGCAGGGAGATTTCACTGAGGAGTCGGTGCTAAAAGAGATTCTTGATGCGCTTGGTGACAATCTTGCAGACCTTGTAATTTCGGATATGGCCCCCAATATGAGTGGTATGAGGGCGGTGGATCAACCCAAGGCTATGTATTTGGTTGAGCTGGCACTGGATTTAGCCTGTCAAATATTGAAACCTGACGGCGATTTTGTTGCCAAAGTGTTCCATGGAGAGGGATTTGACGAACTTCTACATCAGGTGAGGGGTAGATTTCAGCGTGTGGTGACGCGCAAGCCCGATGCTTCACGACCTCGGTCTCGAGAGGTTTACTTGGTGGCCAAAGGGTTAAAGCGTCAGGATTAATTAATTTAACTGGGTTTGCCATTGTGACGCAGCCCAATAATACTGCTGATAGTCGGTGGTGTATCAGATGAGGATATTTACTTGAACGACATGGCGAAAAATCTTGTGTTGTGGCTGATTATTGCCGCGGTGTTGCTGTCAGTATTCCAGAATTTCAGTCCTCCTGCTCAGGATAAGAGCATCAGTTATTCTTCTTTTATTGAAGAAGTACAAACTGGTCGTGTTGACAGTGTGGTTCTTCAAGGGCCCACTACTGTCGAAGGGAAGCGCGCTGATGGCAGTATGTTCAAAACGACTCGCCCAGATGCGCCTGACTCTGGTTTGATGACAGACTTGCTCAATAATAACGTCGAAGTTGTAGGGCAGGAGCCAGAGACACAGAGTCTGTGGACTCAGTTATTGGTGGCCTCTTTCCCTATATTGCTAATTCTGGCCATTTTTATGTTCTTTATGCGTCAGATGCAGGGTGGGGGCGGCGGTGGTCGTGGTGGCCCCATGGCTTTTGGTAAAAGTAAGGCTCGATTATTGGGTGAAGATCAAATCAGTACCACCTTTGCTGATGTGGCTGGTGTTGATGAGGCAAAAGAAGATGTCCATGAACTGGTGGACTTCCTGCGAGATCCTTCTCGTTTTCAGCGTCTCGGTGGCCGCATACCACAAGGTGTGTTGATGGTGGGCCCGCCCGGGACCGGTAAAACACTCCTTGCCAAAGCCATTGCGGGCGAAGCCAAGGTACCGTTTTTTTCTATTTCCGGTTCTGATTTTGTAGAAATGTTTGTCGGTGTGGGCGCCTCTCGTGTTCGAGATATGTTTGATCAGGCCAAAAAACAGTCTCCCTGTATTATCTTTATCGATGAGCTGGATGCTGTGGGTCGTCATCGTGGCGGTGGTTATGGTGGCGGTAACGACGAGCGTGAGCAGACCTTGAATCAGCTGCTGGTAGAAATGGATGGTTTTGAAGGAAATGAAGGGGTTATTGTCATTGCTGCCACGAACAGGCCCGATGTGCTCGATAAGGCATTGCTGCGCCCCGGTCGTTTTGATCGCCAGGTATATGTAGGTTTACCAGACATTCGTGGGCGTGAGCAGATATTGAAAGTGCATGCGCGGAAGGTGCCTTTGGATGAAAAAGTTGACCTCGGTATTGTGGCGCGGGGCACCCCCGGCTTCTCTGGTGCCGATTTGGCCAACCTGATCAACGAGGCTTCTTTGGTTGCGGCTCGAGCCAATAAGCGCATTGTGACCATGGAAGAGTTTGAGAAAGCACGTGACAAAATCATGATGGGAGCCGAGCGTCGCTCCTTGGCGATGTCGGCGAAAGAAAAGGAAAATACGGCTTACCATGAGGCTGGCCATGCCATTATTGGTCGGTCTGTACCGGAGCACGACCCCGTACATAAAGTCACAATTATTCCCCGTGGCAGGGCGCTGGGAGTGACCCAGTTTTTGCCAGAGGAAGATAAATATAGCTTCAGCAAGCGTCAGCTTGACAGCCAGTTGTGTAGCCTGTTTGGTGGGCGGATCGCTGAAGAGTTGATTCATGGTCCTGATGGCGTCACTACGGGTGCTTCCAATGATATTGAGCGAGCCACTCAGATGGCGCGTAATATGGTGGTGCGTTGGGGGCTGTCTGACAAAATGGGGCCAGTGATGTATGGGGAGGAAGAGTCCCAGATGCCTGGAGCGGGGCAATCCACTTACTCCGAAGATACTGCCAGGGAAATTGATATTGAAGTACGTAGGATGCTGGACGATTGCTACGCTCGCTCAGTGAAAATCCTGAAAGATAATATGGATATCCTCCATGCTATGAAGGATGCATTGATGGAATATGAAACCATTGATTCAGACCAAGTGGACGATTTGATGTCACGTCGTCCTGTGCGGCCACCTCACGATTGGCGTGATGAGGATTTTGGTAGCCGGCCCGGTGGTCAGGAAAAAGGTGATTCTGATGATAGGGGCGCTGTGGGCGGCCCTGCTAAAGAACACTAACTCTATCCCCCGGCCTCAGTGCCGGGGGGTTGTTTCGTTTCGATGAATTACTTTACTTTATGTCACTTTTTCCGGGATTTTAGATGAACCTCGGTCCGTACCAGCTCGACCTTTCCTCTCCTTGTATTATGGCGGTGCTTAACGCTACTCCAGACTCTTTTTCCGATGGCGGCCAGCTCTATGGCAGTAGCGGCTGTCTGGATCTGTCTCGGGTACTGAAGCACGTGGAGGCATTTCTGGCTGAGGGCGCTGATATTATTGATGTGGGTGGAGAGTCAACTCGCCCGGGCTCAGCGATAGTGGCTGTTGATGAAGAGCTGGATAGGGTGGTTTCTATTGTAGAGGCTATTGCCGCACGTTTTGATGTGCCGGTTTCAGTGGATACGAGTACTCCAGAGGTTATTCAGGCGTCAGCGAGCGCCGGAGCATCGATGATTAATGATGTGCGTGCTCTGCAGCGCGATGGTGCCTTAGAGGCGGCTGTCTCAACGGACCTTCCTGTTTGCCTTGTGCATATGGCTGGAGAGCCGAAGATTATGCAGCAGAGCCCCCGTTATCAGGATGTGGTGGCAGAGGTCAGCGATTTTCTACTGGCCCGTGCTCATGCCTGTGAGGATGCAGGGATTGATCGCTGCAAAATTGTACTGGATCCCGGGTTTGGCTTTGGTAAGACTCTGGAGCACAATCTAACCTTGTTTCGCGCTATATCAGATCTGAGTGCGCTGGGCTTTCCGTTGTTGGTGGGGGTATCACGAAAATCCATGATTGGTGAAATTCTCAATAAGCCCGTGAATCAACGCCTGGTTGGTAGTGTGGCATTGGCCATGCTTGCTGCTCAGCAGGGGGCTGCAATTCTTCGGGTCCATGATGTGGCTGCTACCGTAGATATGTTGAAAATAATGAATGCTGTTGAGGAACGAAAAGATGGGTAGACGTTTTTTTGGCACAGATGGAATTCGTGGTCGAGTCGGCACTAGCCCCATTACTGCAGACTTCGTGCTGAAGCTGGGCTGGGCTGCCGGTAAGGTGTTCAGTGAGCAGACGAAAGGCCGGAAGCTGATCCTGATGGGAAAAGATACTCGGGTGTCCGGGTATATGTTTGAGTCTGCGCTGCAAGCGGGGTTGATCGCCGCCGGCGTTGATGTTGCGTTACTTGGGCCCATGCCGACGCCGGCAATTGCCTATCTCAGCCGAACTTTTCGTGCTCAGGCGGGCATTGTGATCAGCGCCTCACACAACCCTTATTATGATAATGGCATCAAATTTTTCGGTGGAGACGGCTTTAAGTTGCCTGATGATGTGGAGGAGGCTATAGAAAGTTACTTGCTGAAAGATCTGGTGACAGAGGAATCTAGCAAGTTGGGTAAAGCCCATCGAGTAAGCGATGCTGTTGGGCGGTACATTGAATTTTGTAAAGGTACGCTGCCATCTGGAAGTACGTTGGAAGGCCTGAAAATTGTTGTGGACTGTGCCAATGGAGCCACCTATCACACAGCCCCCAATGTTTTCAGGGAGCTCGGTGCGGAAGTGGTTGAGATGGCCGTTGAGCCGGATGGATTTAATATCAATGAAAACTGTGGGTCGACCCAGCCAGCGCTGTTGCAGGATGCCGTGGTGAGGGAGGGGGCGGACATGGGTATCGCTCTCGATGGCGATGGCGATCGGGTTTTATTTGTGGACCATAAGGGGCACACCGTCGATGGCGATGAGCTGCTCTTTGTCATTGCCAAGCACCGTCATCAGCATGGTGGTTGCAGCGGCGTTGTGGGCACCCTGATGACTAACTTCGGGATGGAAATTGCACTGCGTGATTTAGGTATACCTTTTGCGCGTACCAATGTGGGTGATCGATATGTGATTGAAGCTCTGCGGGAGAATCAGTGGCAACTCGGTGGCGAAAGTTCTGGTCACATTATCTGTAGTGATCTGACGACTACGGGCGATGGCGTGGTGGCTGCCTTGCAGGTGCTTAATGCTATGCGGGAAACAGATTTGCCGTTGAATACGCTCAAAAAAGGGATGAAAAAATACCCTCAGAGCATGATTAATGTGCGCATCAAACAAAAATTTAATATTGAGAATAACCCGGCTATTCAGCGGGCTGTTGTCGCTGCAGAAAATGAGTTGGTAGATAGCGGTCGGGTATTATTGAGGCCTTCAGGCACGGAACCGTTGGTAAGGGTCATGGTTGAAGCGGAAGATGCAGGTCTGGTCAAAAAGCTGGTTAACCAAGTGGCCAGTGTAGTTGAGAGTGAGGTGGGTTAGAGAGCCATCTGTTTTGTTGGGGCTTGCTCCATATTGCTTGTAATAGCCTGACATCAATGTGTGTCGGATCTTACAGGATTTTGCTCCGCGCTATTGTTGTATGTTGATTGTAACTCAGCTAAGATTGCGCCCCTTTTTCGGGGCCGGGAAAACATTAGATATGCGTCATCCTCTGGTGGCAGGCAACTGGAAAATGAATGGCAATCGTGAATCGATTGTCGCGCTCATTGCCAGTTTACTTGAAACGCGATGTGAGGCAGAAGTTGCTATTTTTCCGCCCTATGTGTACATACCGTTGGTGGCCGCCAGCGTAGAAGGATCTGGTATTTCAGTTGGCGCTCAGAATGTTTCTGAGTACCAGTCTGGCGCTTTCACTGGCGAAGTAGCTAGTGGCATGTTACGTGAGCTTGGGTGTCGGTATGTTATTGTTGGTCATTCCGAGCGGCGCAGTCGTTACGGAGAAAGTAACCAGCAGGTTGCAGAAAAGTTTTATGCAGCCCAGCAGGACGGTTTGATACCGGTGCTGTGTGTAGGTGAGACTCTCGAGCAGCGTGAGCGAGGTGAGGCTCTGTCTGTTATTGCGGCTCAGATTGATGCGGTGATAGATCGATGTAGTCTGGACGCGGTTTGTGAGGCGGTGATAGCCTACGAGCCAATATGGGCTATTGGTACAGGTAAAACTGCGAGTGCGAAACAGGCGCAGGCAGTGCATCAGGAAATTCGTCAGCAGTTAGGCGATTCTGGTGCTAAAACTCGGATATTGTATGGCGGCAGTGTTAAGGCCGCTAATGCTGCTGAATTGTTTTCGCAGCCAGATGTTGATGGCGCTTTAGTAGGCGGCGCTTCACTGGATGCCGAGGAATTCAGCGAAATTTGTAAGCGGGCATAACTCTATTTAACTATTGATTGGCTGAATTAAGCGAATGGAAAAGATCATACTCATTATTCACCTGCTGACAGCATTGGCCATTATTGGCATGATCCTGCTACAGCAAGGAAAGGGCGCAGAAGCTGGGGCATCCTTTGGTTCTGGTGCATCACAGACAATGCTTGGTAGTGCTGGAGGCTGGAATTTCTTCAGTAAAGCAACCGGGATTCTCGCTACTGTATTCTTTATTACAAGCTTTGGTTTGGCAGTGATAGCTAAGGATAAAGCGAAAGTTGGAGATACATTTTTCCCAGAACTGGAAACTGTTCAGCAGGTACTGGAAACAGGGCTGCCTGAAGCGGAAGTGGCTAGTGATGCTGTCGCCGACATTCCTGTGTCAGAGGAAGAGGTCGCCGAGCTAAGGCAGGAAATACCTCAGTCTGCCAGCGAATAATCAAGAATATGCCCAAGTGGTGGAATTGGTAGACACGCTATCTTGAGGGGGTAGTGGCGTAAGCCGTGCCGGTTCAAGTCCGGCCTTGGGCACCATTTCAACATCCACAGAAGTTCAAGGATGTACATAAGACCCCGGTTTTCCGGGGTTTTTTGTGTCTGAACCATCCATTCCTGTCCATAGATGTCTGCTGGCATCTGGTGCTATCTGGTGCTACATTTGGTGCTATCTCGGTTCAATTTCTATTTGGTAGCACCAAATGCCTTTAACAGATGTGCAAGTTCGTCAAGCTAAAGCTAAGCTCAAAGACTATTGGCTGACTGATGAGAAGGGTCTGCGGCTGTTGGTTAAGCCGAATGGCTCTAAATACTGGCGGCTCAAATACCGCTTTCTTGATAAGCAAAAAACCCTTGCCATAGGCGTCTACCCTGCTGTCTCTCTTAAAGAAGCGCGCGAATCAACGATAGAGGCAAAGCGTCAGTTGGCTCAGGGTGTTGATCCTAGCCTCTTAAGGAAGAATGAGAAGCAAGGGGTGCGTATTAATGCACAGAACAGCTTCGCTTCATTAGCAAAGGAGTGGTGGGAGCATCAGAAAGGAACGTGGAAGCAAGATCATGCCAATCGCGTTTGGGGCCGGTTAGAGAATGACGTGCTTCCTTATCTCGGTAGTCAGCCAATTGCTGAGATACACCCTCAAGCCATTATCTCAGTAATCAGGAAAATTGAGAGTAGAGATGCGCTGGATGTGGCTGCCAGGGTTCTCCAAGACATTGGTCGTGTATGCCGCTATGCAGTTCAGACTGGCAGGCTGACACAAAGCCCGGCCACTGAACTGCAAGGCATACTTAAACGGCGAAAGACTAGCCACAGAGACTCACTGCCAAGAGAAGAGCTTCCTGGGTTCCTTAATGCACTGGATAAATATCATGAGCAGGGGCGACTTTTGACGCAATTGGCTATCCAGCTGCTGGTGCTGACCTTCGTCCGTTCGGGAGAGCTGCGGGGGGCTCGTTGGGAAGAGTTTAATTTTGAAACCAGAGTATGGCGAATTCCTGGCGATCGGATGAAAATGAACACAGATCACTTAGTTCCACTTTCATCTCAGGCCATAGATATTATTGAGCAGATTCAATTAGTCACTGGCCAGTATGACTTGGTTTTCCCCTCGGAAAGAAATCGTCATCAGTCAATGAGTGACAACACTATGCGCCGAGCTATCTTTAAGCTGGGCTACGATGGAAAAACAGCAGGTAAGAGCAAAGCTGTTCCTCATGGTTTTAGGGCTACGGCATCATCTATTCTGAATGAGGAGGGCTTTAATCCAGATGCAATTGAGCGGCAGTTGTCACATCAGGAGCGCAATGGGGTGAGAGCGGCATATACACATCATGCTCGCTACATGGATGATCGTATAACGATGATGCAGTGGTGGGCTGATTACCTTGATCAAATAAGATCTACCTCTCATAAAACCGCTTTAGGTAAGTAGGCTTCTACAACATCTGGATCTGGCAGGGTGACCTATGAATAAAAAAGACCTAGATACTCTAAAAGCATTCCGTAAAAAATATCCGATCAGCGTTGGAAATGAAGTAAAGCCGAGTCCTCCACATGAAAAAGACGATGAACACAGAGTCTATCGGGGTGGGCTTATGCGACCTCGGTATCAACCACCCGAACATGAAATTCTAGAGCATGAAATTCTTACTTTTTTAGAGTGTGAATCAGGTGATGATGAGTTTGAAAAACTCGTTAAGGAAGATGCTTTTGCTCTAATGAGGATAATAAACAAAGTCAAAGAGGCTAGGAAAAAGAAGAACCTAGACGACCTTGAAAGGTATTCTCATTTACTAGCGATAGGTTATATAAATTCGTTTATTTTTTGTGATGATGATCGGATTAACGCATCCAAGCATAAGGAAAAGTGGGCGCAGATTGCAAAGAATCTTGCAAAAGGGAGAGCAGCTGGAAGCAAGTCAAAAACAGAAAAAAAAGAGAGACTCCATAACCTGATTAGGCAAGAGTTGGATCAGCTTTATAGGCAGGGTCAAGGTTATAAAATGACCTACGAACAAATCGCTGATTTTCTCATTGAAAGGAAAATCTCCACTTATGCAAAAACCACTACCCTAAAACACGTGAAAAAGTATGCCCCGGAGATCAAAGCTCAATACAACACTGTGTAACGAATTCAGATTTGAGTCAGTGGTGATTCAGGTTCTAGGCCAGAAAGGTAACTAAAAGGTACTTTTCAGGCCAGAGATGTACCTATAACATACTGTTTTATATAGATTTCTGCCTATTTCCAGACTGATAATTACTCCTACATTTTATCAACCAGGAGTACATTATGAGATATCTCACCATTAAAGATGTTTGTAGCCGTATCGGTTTTAGCCGGTCATGGGTCTACAACAAACTTGGTCTTCGTCAATTCCCTACACCCTCCCACATTGGGTCATCCATTAGATGGCTTGAGAGCGATATTGAGCAGTGGATTCAAAATACATCTGAAAATAGTCATTCATATGGGCGGGCTAAGTAATGGCTATCAATCAAGAGTGTGAGCATCAGGGGGAGCACCTAGAAGGCTATCAGTTACGAGAATACCTATCACGTCGCTTTTTCATCACAGATGATCGCGCTGCATACCCTAAGTTTTACGATCTTGAACTTAATCAGAATGGGCTCATGCAATCAAATCTTGTTGGTGTAGCCATGCATTTGGGTAAGATGAGTTATGACGATGCTAAGCAACTTGTGAGGCATGTGTATTTCAAGACCCTTGCTCCAACAAAACTCTACCGACCTGGTCAACCTCCAGTCATAAACCAAATGGGAGTGTTGTTCCTAAACAGTTGGGTGGCACCTAGGTTTGATACAGAAACACCAGGTGATCTCTCAGCCGAGCCCTTTATCAGTCATTTGGAGCGGGCTTTGGGCAAGGAAGCTGCCATGTACCTGCTTGATGTGCTGTCTTACCGGTTGCAGCACCCTAATGATAAGAAGCCACATATAGCGTTCTACTTCTATCACGAGACTGGAGGGATGGGTAAGAGTCTGTTCCTTGAAACACTCAGGAATGTCTTGGGGCAAAACTCTGTCAATACAATCAATACAACGGACAGGCTCAATAGCATGAGTGCTGCCGAGCTATGGAATACCAGTTGGCTTGCCATTGAAGAAGCTGGAGTAGCTAAGGGAAGTAAGATCTATGACACGATAAAGAGTTATACCGGGGCTGATCAGGTGGATGCAGATGCAAAGCATAAGGGATTCGGCAAGAAGGAAATTCCAGCCATGTTGATGCTAATGTCAAACAGGGCTCCGACCTTTATTGAAGCGCATGACCGACGATTCTTTGTGAAAGAGTGGTTCGTTCAGTTTGATGAGACAGAGACTAAAGATGAGTACTTTGCTCAATACACAAACTGGCTTGAGAAAGAAGGTGGTTACCAAGCGATATATCAATACTTAATTAACCACCAGGTGACTCAAGACATACGGAAAGTGCCAGTTACGAGAGAAAAGGAGATGGCTATGGATATGAGCTGCAATCCTGTTGTGACTGAGATAAAGGATTACCTTGAAGACAATGAAAAATATTGGTGCTTCAATATTGAATGCTTTGATGAAATTTTTGATAAGCACAGGGTGAACTCAAATCAGCGTAAACACTTGCTCGTTGAGGCTGGGCTGGTAAAGGATGATAGTAGATATCGTATCAATAACAATCGGTATAGATTGTGGGTCAGGGAAGGTGTTTATACCAAGGGGATTGGATCTGCTACTGCTGCTTTCTACAATGGAAGGGATGACCTGCTGAATGAAGTTACCTTGATTTCTCACAGTGGGTATCACTGACTATTTCTTGAGCATCTGTCTTCAACCTAGCATATGGGATTAAGGTGGGATAATTGGGACAATGGGACACTGCTCATTAACTCATTATATTTAATAGGATTTTAGCGGCCATTGTTGTTAGCAAAACTGGGACAGGAGCGGGCCAAAACTGAATATATGAGCTTACAGGGCTATTGGGCATGCGTTAGCCCGCTGGAGATGCTAAGTACGAAGCCAGTCTGCGACTGAATCCAGCAGGCCATATTTATCCTCAATATCCAAAAACACCCACTGGCCATTGGCATTATATTCCAGGAACTCAAGCTCCCCGTCTTGACGCTCCATAAAATCGTATCTGCCAAATTCAACTCCCATGTCTCTAGATAACATCGCTAGTGATTTTTTGATCTTGGAATCAGGGGTAAAGGGAAACCATTCCTGCTCCTCGTAAAAAAACTTTTGCTCGGCACGCCAATCTAACCCTTTGAGATTCCTACGACTTCTTCTGAAAGCAAATATTTTTTCAGCGCAGTAGAAGATTGTGACATCCCAGTTGCTATGGATTTTTTCTTGCAAGTACCATGGATATTCTATGTCAAGCTGCTCTCGTGATACTGAAGTGGTATGCAGAAAAGTCCCCTTGTCAGACACTTCTGAAGCAAGAGATTTAGCAACTATATCCACAGAAGGAAGAGTATCTAAGCCATGGCCTCTTATCGTGACCAGAGTTTTTGGTACAGAGAAATACCTTTTCGCAAGATTGAGAATGCTCATCTTGCCAAATCTATTATGAAAATCTATTGGATTCCCGATTGTCAAACCTCTGTCAAGGCACCAACCATAGATATCCTTGAAGAGGTACTTAACTTCGGCTGTAATGAACTTATCCTGTGAGGATGGCCAAAATGAAAAGGCTTTCCACCAGTAGGCGCGTGACACTGTCTCAGATGTAATTGTCAAACCTTCAGGATTGACTATTTCCCATCCTTCCTCGGTAAAGGATATCCGATAATCCTTCCACAGATCATAGTTGAGACGAAATACATTTGAACCTATTCGCGAGACAATACGATCACTGGTCGCGTCTAATGAACCAGTGATTAACAAAAGCATGTATTAACTTAGAAACTAAATTTGGAAGAGGGGTACTAGTCTTTATCAGAATCCGAGTCCGAAGGCTGGCCTCTATAATCAAAAGTTTGTGTGCCACCGAATGTGGAGGTTGGAATACTAAACCCATTTACATCACCTGAAGTTCGCTGAGTTACATGGCTGTATGTAATCTCTTGAGGAATAGGTTCAGCTGTGACAGGCAAGGACATTAAAACAAGAGGGGTCACAAGGGCCGCTGCTTTTACGACTTTCTTCATTTTTTTTCTGCAATTTTTGCGGTTATATTAACAGCGCCAATTTGGAGGTCAATGTTTTAATTGTATGTGGGGTGGTACTAATGGAAAAAGGGGGATGGAATAGCCCCCCCCCGGGGGGGTACGATTAGCCACCAGATGTACCGTGTTATGCTGTCTGTTGGCGGGTAAAATGTATTAGATTGGTCAGCGTAGGCCGCAAGAGAAAAAGTGTCGTATCTCTTAACCATGAGCCTATAGTTGGTGCTACAAATGGTGCTACATATATTAAATTGAATTGTAATTATTATTATAATTCAATAGGTTATATATTTGTTTCAAGTCCGGCCTTGGCACCATATTGAAATCCAGAGTGATCTGGTAATGCTTTGAAAGCCCCTTTTAGGGGCTTTTTTTGTGTTTTCATTTTTTGAGGTTGCCACAGTTTTACGGAATTCTAGTTGCATTTTTAACC
>Ga0129324_10000510_pt1 | contig 28156 bp, 26 predicted proteins | sample CPBDNA_7_FD_96879 | JGI IMG/M metagenome (GOLD analysis project Ga0129324, IMG submission 96879) | Freshwater to marine salinity gradient microbial communities from Chesapeake Bay, USA - CPBay_Spr_15_0.2_DNA | ecosystem: Environmental > Aquatic > Marine > Coastal | place: USA: Chesapeake Bay...
CCCCGCGTGCGTCGGGCCAAGGCCGGGAGCAAAAACAATTCTGCGACAAAGCGATGGTAGGGGATTGAGCCTTCACGGCAGACGCCGTCGTCCGGCACTTGCAGCGGGAATTCCTTCGCCAACAATGTCCATGACGTTTTAACCCACTTCTTCGCGATCCCGTCACCGCCGAGGGCCAGGCCGATCACCGTAAGACCGGCCAGATCAGCGACCAAATGGTTACCGTTCACGTCCGCGTATTCCAGGTTTCCGTCGATGAACTTGGCATGCAGGATCAGGCTTTTGATCAGGCGCGCGCGGAAATCTTCGTCGCCCCAGGCGGGACTTTTTTTGCAGGCCTGGAACAGCCAGATGATGGCAATCGCACGCAGCGCCACGTCCATCGCGCACATCCAGTTGGGGCCGTGGCACACTGGATTCTTGTTGATCCAGTCGTCGACGATGGCGCGGGTGAACGTTGCATAATCGTCATCGCCGTCCAGCACATAAGCCTGACCCACGGGCAGCACCCATTGTAGGCGGGATAGCTCCCAAGGGACCTTGATGTCGGACGTGCTTTTCGGATCGTTGACCGGCAGCCGCCGCGACGGCTTCATCGGCCACGCGGTGTTGGATTTAAAATCGCAGGTCCAGTCGATGTTCGGGCCCAACGACACGGGGCCTGATCCAAGAAAATCCACCTCGTGCGCCATGGCGCGTCGGGCGCGGGCGGTGATGGTCGTTTTTTGCGCGTCAGATAATGCCGATACATAGGTTGCAGTGCTTTCGAGCCCTGGAAACGGATTGGCATTTTCCATTCGGCGGGTGAGGTCTTCGAAGCTCTCTGCATTCAATGCCGCCGCCATCGACGATGGTCCGAGCCATCGCTCCCAACCCGGCAAAACCTTTGCTGTGCGGCGTGCCTTTAGCTTTCGCCAAATCCAGCGTCCAATCACATGCGGCGGTTTGTTGTAGCCGCGCTGTACCAGCGACAGCAGTTTGCTGACAGGGTTGTTAAGCGCCATGGCCGCCGACCCAGTGGTCATGCCACGCGGTCAAATTCAACAGCACCCATAGGTGCAATGCATTGTCCTGACGGCCTGCGCGGTGATCATCGAAAGCGCGCTTGATGGCGGTGGCATTCAGCGGGCCACCGTTTTGCGCGAGCGGCGAGCCCATCACCATACCCTCGGCCTCGCGTCCAAAATCGCCGCGCAGCCAGTCTGCAGCAGGGGCGGCAAAGCCCATCTTTTTTCGATCAATAATCTCGTCTGGAATGACGCCGCGCAGCGCATGCTTCAACAGGTCTTTGGTTTTGTAGCCGTCGATCTTGTGATGACGCGAGATGTCCATGGTGAGTTCGACCAACTCGTGATCCAAGAACGGCACCCGCGCTTCAATGGATGTCGACATGGTGATTTTATCGACGCGCATCAAAAGCAATTCCGGCAGACGTAGGCGGAATTCGGCATGGATCATCTTGACCAGCTGGTCGGCATTGGCATCGGCATCGGTGACGGCGCGGGCGAACGCATCCATGATGTCGCCGCTGTCTGTTGACCCGGCACCCGCCAGGTCCAAACCGTCGACGCCGATATCGATGTCGGCGGGGTCCGGCGCCATGGTGCCGCCACCGTTGAGGTATTTTTCCACGTGGATCGCCCAAAACGCGTTTGAGCCGCCGTAGAAAAGCTCGTGACCCAGGTTGATGCGGCGGCTGATCTCATAGGCTTGCTCGAACTTCGAGCGTCGGCCGGGCATCGCGCGGGCGAGTGCGCCCAACAGCGGCGACGCGGCCCCGAGCATGCTTTTGAGCGCACCGGCATTGCCCAGGCGGTCGTGCAGCTTAAGGTATTTGATGTAGCTGTCGTAGCCCGCGAATTGCTCGTCCGAGCCTTCGCCGACCTGCACCACGGTGACACCAGAATCTTTGGCGAGCTTAGAGACAAAATAAAGCGGCACACAGACCCAGTCTGAAATAGGCTCGTCTTGGGCGATGATCAAATCATCCAGATAGCCCCGCATGTCGCCGCCGTCGACTTCGATCACATGATGATCGGTATCGAAATGCTTGGCGACTTTTTCGGCGTAATCGAGTTCGTTCAGATGGGTATGATCGGAAAAGCCGACGGTGAAGGTTTTGATGCGCTGATCCGCAATGCGGCTCATCAATGCGACGTTCGCCGACGAATCGATGCCGCCCGATAAAAACACGCCAAACGGCACGTCGGACATCATGCGCCGGTCAATCGCGGTTTCGAGCCGCTTTAGGACTTCTTTGGACAAGTAGTCGCGGGCGGCGGCATCGGACAGGCCGACGAGCTCATTTTGAATGCCCGAGCGGCCGGGTAACGCGTCCCAATAGCGCCGCGCACGGGCACGGCCGTCGGCTTCAATTTCCATGATGTGGCCGGCGGGCAGTTTGAAAATACCGCGAAACATCGTCAGCGGGGCAGGGGCCACCATGAAGCTGAGGTAGTGTGCAATCGCGGTGCCGTTGACGGCGCGGGGCACGGACTTGTCGCTCAAAATCGCCTTGATTTCCGAGCCGAAAATAAACCGGCCACCGGCACGGGTGAAATAGACGGGCTTGATGCCGACACGGTCGCGGACGATGGTCAGGCGCTTTTTGCGCACATCCCAGATTGCGAACGCGAACATGCCGATTAGGCGCTCAACCAGTCCATCGATGCCCCATTCCTTATAGCCATGGACCAGGACTTCGGTGTCGGAATGGTCGGTGCGAAAGGTGTGGCCGGCGGCTTCAAGCTGGGCGCGGAGGTCTAGGTGATTATAGATTTCGCCGTTGTACGTTAGTTGCACGCTGCCGTCGGCATCGGTCATCGGCTGCGCCGCATCGGGTGTGAGGTCGACGATCGCAAGCCGGCGATGCGACAGCCCGACCTTGTGATCATCCGACAACCACGTGCCGACGCCGTCGGGGCCCCGATGCGGCATGGCATCGTTGAGGCGGACGAGTTCTGTGTCGGCGACGGACGCTGAAGATGAAAACGCGAGAATTCCGGCGATGCCGCACATCGGTTAATACGCTTCTAAAGGGCTTGTCATGGGGAAGAGGAATACTTCATCTGATGGCGGGCGGAAAGGCGAAACCAAAACGTTAAAGTGAGTTGCTATGTGTGTCATTTGGCTTTGTTTTGTTACTTTTTACAATTGATAATAATAATTATTCGCAAATTATATGGTAAGCTGTTTTAGGCTTTTGTCCCGACGATTGGCAGCGTTTTGCTCATAACGTCGAAGCTTGAGAAGTTCTATGCAGACCAAATCGTCAACAAGGTTGGCTCCTTGCGTTCCAGCGCGATTTACACGGTGGTACAGCGTTCGGATCCTTTGTTGAATATGGGGTGGTGCCTCATCATATAATTCAAACAGATCATTTCGAATCCGACTGTCGGCAAACGGGTTTGCGATTTCTTCTATTGATTGCCCCGATTTTGCCCCTAACACCTGCCAAATATCGTTCTTTATTTTTTTAATCCGCTCAAGCGTCACCTGGGCTTCGGCGGCCTCGCGTGCGATGAATTCTTGGTGGCTGCCGCTGGCATGATCTTCCAAAAATGCAGCGGCTAGAAAGTCGATGCGCTTATTCTCTTTCGCCGTGAAAGCGAGTGTGCCTGAAAGACCATGTTTCACTGCATTCCGTGAGACCGTCTTTCTACCGATATCTGTTTTTGGGCCCGTGCTTTTCCGCGCATTCAAACGATTGGCGACCGCTTTAACCTGCCGGGTCATTTACTCGCCAATTTTCGTTTGTTTGCTGACTTCAACGAATGCGCCATCAGAGACATTTGATGAGAGGTTACGCATCCGTGCTGCCAGTTCATCCCGTCGTTTCTCGAGATTGCGAAGGGCAGCATCACGACGTCGTGAGCAGTTCTCGATCAGACGGTCGAGTTTCTCAAGCGTATCCATTCGATTCTTAAATGCCTCAGCGATGATTGCATCTGATGATAGGCCATGAGCCTCAAGAATGGAATTGACGTGATCGATAGTATTCGCTTCACCAATAGACCAGCCGTAGGCGAGTTTTTCACGTTCACCGCGATGAATTTCGCCATGCGGTATAAGTGAATGCAATAGGCGGCAAAGGGCATCTTGTCGTGAAGACTGGAGGATCGAGATCCGCATGCGCCTTAAACGCAGAATTTCCCATTCGTATTGAATGAAGTCATCAACCCAAATTCTCTCTGTTATGCCTTTTGGGTTGAGGTCTGCGTGGCACGCGTGTCGGAAGGCATCAAAATCGACGTCGGTCTCGCCATCAATAAGAGGCAAAGAAGGCAAGCATTCAGATGCTGAAATCGCCGCATTTTTGCTAATCGGTTTTATTGACTTTGCGGAAGACGACATTCCTGAATTTAAGCCCTGTGAAGTTATCGACCTCTATGTTTAATGTCTAAATATAGTATATTTATACCTACAGAACAACTAGATACGATCTGGGAAGCGCTTGTTTACTTTGATTGAGGGGGCGGATTGCGATACCTGACCCCGATCCCATCCTCATTTTCATTTAAAAAGACAATTCCTGCATTGACTAATGCGTCCTCGATTTTCGAGAGGGTGGATACTCGGCTATCGGTGCCATTTTCCAGCCGACTTAATGTGTTCACCCCGACACCACAGTTTTTCGCTAAATCTTTCATGCTCCAATTAAGAGCGGAACGAGCCATTCTTATCTGTTCAGGGGTTATCATTATTTCCTCAAAATACTTGACGCTTCGATTAAAAGGTGTTTTATTCACCATTAATGGTTATAAAATCACCATATAAGTATATTTTGTCGCCATTCATGCTGGCGGAATTTGAAGCCGCAACCAAAGTGTCTTCAATGGCGCCATCCTTTGTGTCGCGAGTACTTCTTCTACGAGAGATTTTAAAAGGTCAGGAGATACAAATGAACCACCCAATCATGTTGGAACTTCAACTTCACGAATACCTCAGGGAAAAGCTACTAGAAGAATTTCCCGAAGAAAATGAGACAAGTCTCGCAGATACCCTTGAGGGGCTCACTTCATTAAGAGAAAAGATTACCGCGCTTATCCATTCACAACAAGACGACCAAATTTTTATTGATGGCCTGAAAGTGCGGATCGCTGAATTGCAGGATCGATTGAAGAATTTCGAAACTAGATTTACCGCTAAGAAGGACCTTATTTGCAAGGTGATGGAGCGGGCCGATATCAAAAAGATCAAAGAACCTGATTTCACGGCATCCTTGCGGCCCAAAAATCCTGCCCTCGTTGTCGTGAATGAGGCTGATATACCCGAAGATTATTGGAGACCTCAGGCGCCTAAGCTCGACAAGCAAGCTCTAATCAGGGATTTAAAAGGCAACTTGCCGGTTCCGGGTGTGGCTCTAGATAACGGCGGTACCATACTCAGCGTACGGGTGCGGTGACATGTCGTTTTCCGATCATCAAAAAACTTTGCTTTCAAGCAAGCTGCGTCGCCGCCATGTTAAAACCCGTGAGGTTAACGGCTTTATGCTTTCGTATATTGAGGGATGGCATGCAATAGCAGAGGCCAACCGTATTTTTGGTTTCGATGGATGGGACCGTGAAACCTTAGAGGTAAGGTGTATTTGGTCAAACGATGACCGTGGTCAATACGACTGCGTTTATGCAGCGAGGGTTCGAGTTACAGTCAAGGCGAACCCAAATCTTGTTGTAAGAGAAGGTAGTGGTGCCGGTTCAGCGCGAGCGGGTTCGGCTGTTGAGGCTCATGAGCATGCGATCAAAGAGGCGGAAACCGATGCCATGAAGCGAGCTTTAGCGACATTTGGAAATCCTTTTGGGCTCGCGTTATATGATAAGGAGCAAAGAAATGTGACGAAACATCGTATTAGAAATGGCCTCGTCGAATTGGTGATCGTTGACGTTGAGGGAAAAAGGGGCGAGCGAACTAGAGATCCGAAGGCTTTTTGTTCCAAGTTGAAAAGATTATTGATTTCAGCGAGTAGCGATGATGAGTTGATCAAAATTTGGGACGAAAACCAATCCGCAGTGTCTCAATTGCGAGAGAATTTCCCGTCATTGAGCAACGATAAGGGCGGCCATTACTCCGATTTGCTCCGTAAAATTTTTGAGGAAAAGTTAAGGGCATTTGGTTCTACAAGCCAAACGATTAGTCGACCCGACTCAAGCAAAGGAACAAAAGCGTTTAGTAATGCAGATATGGCCTCTCTATGTAACAACCCTCAGTCTGCAAATGAAAACACAAACACCTTAGCCGAAATGCGGGGTAGTACTCTTTCGGTTTTGAATAAAGGTCCGCTCCGGTTAAGGGACCCCGACCACTTAAAGCGGATACGGTCGATGGCTTGCCTTGTGTGTGGACGATCTCCCTCGCAAGCTCATCATCTCACTTTTGCGCAACCAAAAGCGATGGGGCGTAAAGCAGGAGACCAATATACGGTACCTTTATGCGCAGTTCATCACCGAGACCTTCATCATTTTGGGGACGAACGAAAATGGTGGTCGGAAAAATCAGGCATTGATCCAATGGATTGGATTAATGCGAACGCCTAACCAATTTGAAACGGGCGTTGTGCCGGTGGAATAATCACGGCCCCATCATGGACCAGCAAGGTTTGGTTAGGATGGATACAAAAAACGCTCGGCATAAGAGCCTTGGAGAAAACGAGAACTATTAGCGATATTTTGATTACGTGTGATCTAAGGGTTAGTTATTTTGCTCTCGTTCATAAGCAACCTATTCGAAAAAAATGAACCCGATATCGCCCGTATAACCGGCCTTTGCGGCAAGCCATTCCCACTCTTCGGTTGCATAAAAACTCATGCAGGTAAGTTGCCAATAAAGGAGGTTCACTTTTTCGGACTCGTTTCGGTAACTCTCAACGCAGAACCATTTATGTCTTTTCCCGACGCGCTCCATCTGAAGGATCGAATTCAGAAGGTCAACATATTTCAAATTGTGAAAAGTGTTTATGGAAAAAACAAAATCAAAAAAATCATCTTCCCACGGCAAAGACGTGCAGTTTCCAAGTATCAGCCGATCTTGAATCTCCGGCTTGGCGTGCTCTATGCCATATGCTGAAATATCTAGCCCGTAGACTTCAAGGCCAGGTAAAGCGCGGGTTAGTTCGTATAGCAAGAACCCCTTGCCGCAGCCGATATCCAAAACCCTGTCGCCGCTTTTGAGGTCATATTTGGCAATGATTTCTTCGGCGATTGGCAGCCAGCGACCGTCGTACGAATAGCCGCCATAGCCATAACATCGGTCCCCGTCCCAATAATCATAACCCCACTGTTTGGCGACGTTGGCACATTTAGCTTTATCGTGCTCAACAACGCGCTGAACATAGTCGCGCTTTGTCGCGCTTTGATACTTTTCGAGAAAGTTTATAATTGCCATCAGGATGTGGACCTTATCTCGCGGGCTAATTCGTCTATGACTGTGTTTGGCTTCGCCGCCGTTTCTTTGATCATCCAGATTTCTTCAATTTTCGCCACATCTTCATCGTTGCGTACGCTTACGTTTTCGACCGCGCCAGAAATTTCAGCACCTGCGTCTAATATGCGATGATATATGTTGTGCCGCTGGTCTCGGTTTTTTGGTAGCATGAAAATGCTGTATAAAACCACGCCATCTATATGAGGGAGTTCTCTGAGCACTTCTTCGAGCATCACGTAGCAACCATCCATGATGTATTCGGTGGCGCTTAAAAGATAGAGCAGATCATTTCTTTGGCAATAATCGCGAATGACAAGGTTCTGAACGTGCTGTGGCGCGCGGTCACCGAAATAGGGACGGCTGCCGATGTAGCCGCGATGCTTGCTTTGCTCACTCATCGAATGCGCCGGGAAGTCTGTATGTCAATCCGAGCCGGGTCGCCGGACGAATTGAAATAGGCTCAAAGAAATCACCGAGCTTTTTATCGGCATACGGCGAGAGGACGCTTTTGAATCGGCAGTTCATCGTCCATCGCGTCGAGGGTTCAAAATTAACGCGATTTCCGTGCGCGATTGTTTGGCTGAACAGTAGGACGCTGCCGTATGGGACATCAAGGTAAATAACGTCGTCTTTCACGGCCTGAAATATGTCTTCTGCGGACTTAAATTGACCATTAGCCATATCTTTCTGCAACACAGCGTCGACGTCTTTGGGCAAGATGTACATGCTTTTAGTTTTAAAGCAATCAACGAGGGGTACCCATTGAACAACCTCATACGACGAGTCGCCATCCCACGTGTCGGCATGAATGGCAAGTAATGAGCTGCCGTCTTTTGGAAGCTGAACACTTAGACCAAGGCCGCGCTGCATCGCGAGTTCATTGCCAACAATTGATGTTAGGGTACCAAATGCCAGAGCCGCATAAGATGGGCGGAACCATGGCGTTGACCGGATGGCGTTGATGCAAGCAAGGCGGAGGTCGTTTAGCCTGTCTTTCGATACATGCTGATGGATGTTGTCGAGAAACGATTGCGGGTCGTTCGGTAGTTCAATGGATAGAAACGTCGCCGTCGTCTCGACAATAAAATTCCGAATAGCTTCAAGCGAGTCGATGTTTTCGACCGGAGCAACGACGTAGCCATATTCGAGAAAAGCGTTCTCTATGTCTGCATCGGCAAGTTCGCTAAATGATGTGATATGAGCCATAAGCGTTTATACAATCCGTTTGTTGATCGACCCTAAACGTGCGACAGCGTTATCGGCAATATCTTTGGCTGTCAGCTTTGCTTCTTTTAACAGGTGGTCTTGGGACCCGTAATCGGCGGGAAACTGGTCTGGCAGACCCATCCGGTGCACCGGTGTATAGGTTTCGTGATCGTTGAGGCATTCCGAGACCGCCGTGCCGAGACCACCGCTACGTAAATGTTCCTCGACGGTAATAATTAGTCTAGATGCATTCGCGGTCCGAACGACAAGTTCCTCGTCCAACGGCTTGACGGTATGCATGTTGATAACGCCTACATTTATACCATTGCTTTTGAGCATATCCGCAGCTTCAAGGCAGCGAGCCACCATAATGCCGTTCGCGATAAAGGTTAGTGCCGCTGGTGCGCGATGTACGATACCTTTACCAATCGCGAACCCGTGTTCGTCTATTGAAACAATTTGATCGCCGCCCTTCGCTAAGCGGATATAAATTGGGCCTGGCCAATCAAGCGAGACATCCATAAACCGACTCATCTCGTCGGCATCAGCGGCACAAAAGATTGTCATGTTGGGAAGTGCTCGCAATATGGCGATGTCTTCGATGGCCAGGTGTGTCGGGCCAAGTGGAGCGTAAACTAAGCCGCCGCCGTTGGCGATCAGGCGTACTGGCAAATTATGCAGGCAAAGGTCTACGGCAACCTGCTCGAAGCAGCGGCGTGTAATGAAAGTTGCGATGGTGTTGAAATAAGGAATGAAGCCTTCGAGCGCGAGGCCACAGGCCATGCCGACGCAATGTTGTTCAGTTACACCTTCCATAAACCAGCGTGAAGGCATTTTTTCCTTCATTTCATCAAGCAGACCCGGGCCTAAGTCTGAGCCGATGAAGACGACGCGCTCGTCGCGCTTGGCGAGTTCGTAAACATGATTGACGCAGGTCTTACGCATGATCTGCCTTAAGCTCGTCATACATTTTAGTGATTACATCGGGCGCGACGTGTGATTTATGGTGCCATGCTGGGTCACCCTCAGCAAAAGATATACCCTTGCCTTTAACAGTATGACAAATGACTGCGGTTGGTTTGTTCGGCGCAATCGGCGTATGCGCGAAGGTATTCCGAAGTGCCCCCAGGTCGTGCCCATTGAGTTGCACTGTTTCGAAACCAAATGCGGTCAATTTGTCCATCAATGGTTCAAGGTCTAAGACCTCAGAGGTTGGGCCATAGGACTGAATTTTGTTATAATCTACGGCAAGGGTCAGGTTATCTAGCTTGTGTTTTGCCGCCGACATCGCCGCTTCCCAGTTCGAGCCTTCGTTCATTTCCCCATCGCCCGTGACGACGAATACACGATGCTTCTTGCCTTTAATTTTTGCGGCTAACGCCATGCCGACAGCGATCGGTAAACCATGGCCAAGTGCCCCTGTTGAGGCTTCGACACCTGGAATTTTTCCGGCTTCAGGGTGGCCGCCAAGTAAAGCCCCAGGACGGCAGAACTTGGATATTTCGCTTAAATCAAAGAAGCCCTTATCGGCAAGCAGCGCATATTGCGCGATACAGCCATGACCTTTGCTCAGAATAAACCGGTCTCGATCATCCCATTTTGGATCATCGGGCCGAAATTTGAGAATCTCATCGTACAGGACGCGGACGATTTCAATCAACGACATGCTTGATCCAATATGCCCTCGACCACCGCCGTCCAGGGCCTGAACGACAAGGCGGCGAAGCGCTTTGGATCGGTGATCCAAAGCAATTGTACCAGCATTTTCGATAAAGCTTTGTCTCTCTAGGTCGGGCAATTAGAAATCCATTCGTCTATGGGTGCCTCTACGGCATCTAAAAATTTAGAGGCGCTTTCGACCCGATGCTTTAATACATCATCTCGTGATCGACGCTCTCCCGCATCGTACATTCGATCCCAACGTTCAGGGGCAAACGGGTTCAGAATGATCAACGACCAGCGCAAGCCGTAGAGAGGGTATAGCAATCGCAATCGATATGGAAAAGTTTCATCTGCACTGAATATACGCACCGCTTCGCGCCGAGCGAGTTCTCTCAACTCGCCACCAAGATTCATGCCAGGGTGCCACATGAAATCAGCGCATAGCTTGACGGGGTCATCCCAACCGAAATATTCAAAATCAATAAAAACAGGGCCGCTGTCGCTTAGAATTGCGTTATGAGTGCCGAAATCTGAGGGACTTAATGTCTGAAGGTGTCTTGCAATCGAGCCGTCCTCAAGGCCTTGTAGCGCCTGAATACGGGGGGCTGCATCGGCGATGATTGCGTCAAGCTGCGCTTTTATGCGGGGCAAAAGTGGTGCGAGCATCTCGGGTTCGAGAACATCGTTGTTATTTAGCCGTGCGAGTCGGTCAGATATTTGCTTTACGAGCGCATCAATGCATAAGCATGCCTCGGTTGCCTTCGGCAAGACGGTCGCATCTTGGCTTGTGCGAAGGGCGTGCAATGACTCTATAAACCTCCAAGCATGTATGACAAAATCGGCATTGACTTCAACCGATGGGGGGCCGTCAATCCAGGGGTAGACGATAAGGTGCAGTTTAGCGTCGACAGCGATGGCATAGGGCACATGTTGAACGGCATGATACTTGAAGAATGCGAGGGCGGCCGCTTCGCGGTCAAACCGGTCGCGGTCTTGTGGCGAGGTGCCGGCAAATAACTTCACAGCAAACGTATCGCCATTATCGGCAGTCACTTTATACAGCGCATTGTTTGCATTGCGGCGTGGTATCAAATCAAGTTGACTCGTTGAGATGCCCAGTGCGTTCTGCAGAAATTCAGAAATCTCGTTCATTGGCTAGCTTAACAATTCGGTTTTTAAATCATGCCAAGTCTCGAAAGCGTTGACCTCGGCAGAGAGGAGGGCGTCACTCGGTTGAGCGTTAAACAAACACTTCTTCACCGTGCTAGGAAATGTCGGTTCTGCAAATAATTCTACCAGATCATCTATGAAAACGCTGACGCCAGCAGCGTCGATTTTTTTACATTTTTCGACGCGCGTATTGCTGAAGTGCACATCATCTTGCGTCAATCCCATCTGTGGCTCGAAAAACCCTTGTTGCTTTAGCCATTGCAACGCGGCTTTACGTAGGTTTGTTCCCTTTGGGCGCGCCGCCGCAAAGGTAGTCTTGTGGCTGATGATCACGATCTCGTGCGCCTGCCGGTGCGCTGTCTTAATGAATGATTTGACGCCGTCAAAAGGGACGGCATTTTTGATCATCGGACCATAGACATCGGCCTGCAATTCCGTCCACCGGCTTTCGCCATCGGGTAGCAGGCGGATGGCATCGCGCACATCTTGCTTCGAGCGTTCGAAAGATGGCAGTAAAAGACGTTTCGATGTCGCTACGTCACGAAACACCTGCTCGTAGCAGGCAATAGTGTTATCGAAATCGATCCCAATTCGCATGTGCCACGTCCCGATGGTGTTCGTGCGCCGGCTCTATTTTAAGGCAATATCCTGCATCGTCTTGATGTTGAAATAGAGTGGATTATTCATACTGTCGACAAGCCGACCGTCATTGATCGCGACAACGATCTCTCTGGAGGCCTGCTCGATGGTGTGATTAGCAACAAATCCAAGTTCACGTTCGATTTTTGCAGACGATACGTGATACGAGCGCAAATCGTCCGTTTTCTCTGTGCGAATGCTTACCTCACGCTGCAGTTCGGTCCCCACGGCGGCGCGAACCAGTTCTGCTAACTGCATGACGGTATGGTTTTCATAGCCCGCATTATAGATTTTTTGATCAATTTTTTCATGCGGTTGGTCGAGCAGGAAAAGATAAAGGTTGGTCATATCATCGATATGGATATTAGGCCGCTTTTGCGAGCCACCTAACACTTTTACTACGCCATTGTGGACCGCATGGTTGGTCAAAACATTGACGACCACGTCCATTCGTTGACGCGGTGCATAGCCGCACACCGTCGATGGGCGAATGGTTGTGGTTGTGAAGCCAGGCGCGGATTCCTTCATCAGAACATCTTCGCACATTGCCTTAAATTTTGAATAATCGGTCAGCGGCTCAAGCACCAACTCTTCTGTAACCTCTGGGTCGTCCTTGATACCGTAAACCGACGACGAAGACGCGTAAATAAATCGCTCCACACCCTTGTCTTTCGCAGTCCGGACAAGTGGTTGAAAGCAGTCAAAGTTGATGGATTTGCCGAGGTCTGGATCCAAGTCATATGACGGATCGTTAGAAATACACGCCAGGTGAATAACCGCATCGCAACCTTTAAGGGCATCTGCAACCGTATTCGGATTACGGATATCCCCTTTGATTTCACGCAGCCGTTTGCTCTCCCTCGAGGGTGCAAGCACGTCTTCGCCGTACAGGTACAAGTCAAGAACCGTCACGGTATGACCGACGGCGATTAATTTTGGAATCAGGGCACTGCCCACATAGCCGGCGCCACCGGTAACCAAAATATTCCATTTTCGAGCTGACTTCATTCAGTCCTCTTTTCTTTCCGAGATGGGCTTTATTTCAAGATTGTCGTTAAAAACCGGACCAATGCGACACGGTGCACACTATCGCGATGCCCGACGATCCCCACTTTGATGGCTCCCGCGGCATTGCCGATGAGGCTAATGATATTCATTGGGCAGTCGATGCCGGCAAGAACAGATGCGATCGCGAAAAATGCATCGCCCGCTCCCACGGTATCAACAATCTGGTTCGTGAATGCGGGTACATGGCTTGCTTCTTTGTCACCCCCGGACAAATAGTAACAACCGTGTTTGCCGTGGGTTACGATGATCTTGTTCATCCCGGTAAAATCACGAAGTTTCACGATAACATCCTTGGAAGATGCCTCTTTATTGGAAATGGCAAGACGTGCTTCCGGCTCGTCGATGCAGACGAAATCGGCGCGGGGCCATCGCGTCACATAATTGTAGCCCTGGTTACCGGCGTTTGTTTGCACGTTTAACGCCAGATAATGCGCGCTATCAGATATATGATCGATGATGTCGCCGGAAAATAAGCCGTGGCCGAAATCGTTGGCGACGACAATATCCGAATCGGCAATCAGTGTATCGTATATCGAGATCAATTCGGCCGTTTCTTCTTGCGTGATTGACTCATCGACGAAGTCATAAATCTCGAACAATTTGCGCGTATAGCTCGGATCGACATAGCGAATTTTTCGCGTCGTGGGGGCATCTGATCGCTTTAACGCGTGCAATTTTGCGTTGGCTGGAAGCAGGCTTTCGATGAAGGCTTTATCCGAGTCAAAGTTTCGATCACCGAGGATCGAGATAATATCGACATGCTTAACAAAGGATGCCAAATGACGCGCGCTGGCAATCACTCCACCGGCAAATACCTCGGACGAGATTAATCGGGACGCGATAATGTTTTCTTTCGCCGGCTTACCCAAGGGTTGCACATAACGGTATTCGTCGATGATCGTCTCGCCGATCAGGGTCACGCGGGAGTTGAGCGCCTTATCAAGATACTGGATTGGTATATCGATCCCGCCATCGCTTCGGATCGAATCCAAAAATGACAGCAACGGCGGATCGTAAACATCCATATAGCGGTTGATGATGTTCGATGAGCTGAACGTGATGTCACGTGTTAAAACCATGCGCCCGCCAAGGTCTTCGACGGTCTTTTTTTCGCGCGCTATGTTCCCGGTAATGTCATCGTCCGGATTTTCATAGTCGGATCCTTTGACATAAACATTCGGACACAATGCCTGAAGAATGCTGAGCGCAGTTGCTTCGACATTGATGGTCACATGATCGACGTATTCCAACGCACCGATCATCTCCGCGCGGAGAGATTCCTCAAATATGGGACGGTCAGGACCTTTATTGACATGCCGATCAGGGGTTAAGCTGACCACCAAAATGTCACCTTCACGGCGCGCGGCCTCCAGATGCCGGACATGCCCCATGTGCACGAGGTCAAATACGCCGTGCGCCATGGCAATGGTTTTTCCTGAGTTTCGATAGCCTTCGGAAAGTTCGCCCAAGTTTTCAAATGGGACAAACTTATTGCGGCTCAAACGAGGCTCGGTTTTGTCGTCGCTTGCGGATTCTTTTTCAGTCATCGGTTATATTATTCGCCTGATTTTCCAAGATATTTAAACCAATCCGCAGTTGCGTCGGCAATTTTATCGGGTGTCCAGACAGGGGCATTTTTCCAATAATCAATGTTTTCCATCAACTTGGCGACACCTTCCTCCAACGAAACTTCCGCGTGCCATCCTAGGGCCTCCACGATCTCTTTCGTATCGGCAAAAGTGCAGTCAGGTTCGCCGGGTCGCTTTGGAATGTAGCTCATTTCGCCGCCCAGTAGCGACACCACCTGATTGACACTATAGGTGCCGCCGGAGCCGACATTCATAATTTTGCCGGTTAACGACGACGCGGCCGCGGTGACAAAAGCGTTGGCAATATCCGTGACATACGTGAAGTCTCGCGATTGTGTGCCGTCGCCGACAATGGTGAAGGGTTGGCCTGCTAATTTTTGTGCCAAAAACACGCCGAACATCGCACCGTAGGTGCCGGACGTTCTAGAACGGGGGCCATAAACGTTGAATAGGCGCAGCGACAATGCCGGAATATCGTAAACCTTCGACCAATGCATCACTGTTTGTTCACCAAGATATTTCGAGAGAGCGTAGGGGTATTCCGGCCGAATTTCAGCATTTTCCGGCGTCGGAAAATGATCCGGGATGCCATAGCAAGATGACGATGCGGCATAGACGAGGCGCTCAATACCTTGTTCGCGCGCGGCCTCCATGACGTTCAGCGTACCTTGGACATTGGTCTCGAAATACGTGCGAGGCATTTGTATTGACGGCACGATATCAGCCAGCGCGGCCAAATGGAAAACCCAGTCGACGCCAGCCATTGCGTCCACGACAAAGGTCGGATCGAGAATTGTGCCGTTCACAACCTCAAGATGCTGTTGGTCGGCGACATGTGCAAGGTTCTCTGGGCGACCGGTCGAATAGTTATCTGCAACACGGACAAAATGCCCTAGCCTCAACAACAAATCGACGACGTGCGATCCAATAAAACCGGCACCGCCGGTAACTAGACATCTTTTTTTCGACATGTACGTGTGGACCTTTGGTATTCTAAATAGGTTAGGCTGACGTATTGATCTATTTCAGATTAATGTCGCAAGAGAGATCTTAGCCGGCGGCCAAGTTTTAGGCGCCCGCGAAGCGAATGTGTCATGTTTAAGAGTGGCCTGAGTGCAATGTAAGCGCAATGCCGAGTGAGAGATATAAGTTTCGAGTTTTCAATAATACCGGGCGTCGTCGCAACAGACCCACCCCCGTAATACCCTTGAATTAGGTATCTAAAGGGTGCGTCATCGACTTTCCGGAGCGCACAAATACAGTAATCATAGGCAATGCTCGGAAACGTCTTTCCGTATTGGTCGGCGGACGGACTTTGCAGGTTTTTGAGAAAAGTCTCGGACACGCGACGTTGCAATGTTTCGCGATCTTTTAGGACTTCCTGTGTGATAGGCAGGCCGTCAAAACAACCGTCGGGTGCCTGGGTTTCTTCAAGCACGCAGTTTCGCAAATCCCAACGATCCACGTACAGCAAATCTTCGATGACATACCCGTTCGCCTGCGCCAGATCAAAATATAAGGTTGGGTGGATGTTGAAAAACCCGTGATCGATATCGCCAAATGCCGGCAGCACATGCAACGCAACCCCGCCGGGCATTAACGCGTCGTGGATGGATGCGAATACATTGGCAATATTGAAGACGTGCTCTGCCGTGCCGAAATTCGTGACGATATCGAATCGCCGAGGCAGTTTGAAACGATGATTGAAGTCCTGTTTCCAATTGGCGCGATGGTCCAGGAGGTCGACCGACGCGTAGCGTGTTACCCCAAACATCTCGTATAATGATGCAACCGATGGTTTCAGTTTGCCGTCATCGGCATAAACTTTCTCGATCAGCGATGAAGCGTTTTTGCTTCGCGCTTTCGGCACGGCAATTTTTTCAACGACGCGTCTTGATGCCAGAACATCTTGCGGACTGAATTCCACTAGGGAGGCGCCATCGAAGAATACACCCAATTCGTTGAGGCGTGTCAGCCAAGCAACCTGAAGTGCATTGATTGCCATTGTTAGATTGCCTGTCTTTCGGGGTTCGGATCATCAATCAGATGCGCGTGGCGTCGCGCAAACCCATGCGCTATCTCACCGAGACCCAACGCCTTATTGTCATCGTATACGCGATTGGCACGCAGTCGACGGGCCTCATCCTTCGCACTCGCCGAAGACGCCCCCTCTAACGCGTCGAACATTTCGATGACGGCGTCCGTAATATCTTCTGGGTCGTTATCGTGGATCTCTACGGCATATTTTTGACGGAGGTACTGTAGAGAATTGCAGTACCCGAAAGGTTCTTGAAGTGTCTCTTCAAGGGTCAAAGCTCTATTTTCTTTGGTGTTCCAGTGGATCTTGGGAACAAAAATGTCCCCGGCATGCCACGGGCGCTGCGCCGGCGGCCACCAATTGGTGAGTACCGCTGGTTTTCCATAGAGCTGCGGTACATACGCCGGCCCAGACGAAGTGCCCAATAAGAAAAGGCACTCGGCGCATAGAAAAATGTCCATCCAGTCGGCGCGAATTGACGGGCTATGGCAATAATCGATGACATTTCGAATGTCGGGGAGATTGCTCATATTCGTATCACCTATGCGAACAACCCATCCACCGCGCGCGGTGATTTCTTTGATCGCGGGCAAGTAGCTGTCGATGCGCGCGTTTAAGGCATCATGAAGGCCGACATGATACGCCTTCGATGTGGGTTCGCGGACGTGCACGGCGACGAACCAGGCATCTTCCGGTATCCCGACGCTTTCTAACAACTCGCGGCCCTTTTGTCTCAAGTCCTCAGGGAAGGTGAGGATTGGCCCGCGGTTTTGCGCATACCAGTTCCGATAAACGTTCGCAGCAACATTCCAAAGGTGGGCGGTCGTGCCGTCAGGAAGGCGTGGGCCAACTAGGTCGTAGTGGTTGGGGTCATTTGTCTTGAAGCGGCCGAAAATGGGTTTTTTCGATGTTTTGAAGTTGATCGTATTTGACCACTGATGCAGGAAAAACTCATTCGCGACCTTGTTGCCTTCGTCGATAAAAAGGGTGATGTCATCGCTAGCGCCATTTTCCAATATAGTCATCTTTACGACATAATCGATAAGAGCAATATGACCGAAATTACCTGCCCACATATGGCTGAGGCTTCTCTGGTTGTTTTGTGATTTCAATGGATTTCGAAGGAGGTTCGCCTGATGGAATAGTTTATTCGCTTCTTCAATGCGCCCAAGGCCAGCAAGTTTGCAGGCGCCTGCGATGAAAAAATGATGCGGATCGGTGCTTGTCCCAACGCACTCTTCAAAGACGCTGTCAGCGGTTTCAACGTCGTTTTGATCCAGTAAAAATGCACCTTGATGATACAGCAATATCGCGCGTCTTTGACGAAAAAAATTAAATCTTTGCATCGTGTCGAAGCGATCGAAGACTGTTAAAGCACAGCGTACAACGCTAATGCTGCAACTGGCAAAATCTGAGGTAACGAGTTTTATCGGCCCGCTCAGCAATCGCCAAGGTCGTTGCATAGTTTGGTGCCATTGAAGCACGACCCACTTCAGTAGGTTTCCGGAAGGGAAAAGGGGCGGACGGTCTTCGTGCAATTTTCTAGTTCGCGCTTATTGACTGAACTGATCGGTTCATCACACGCAGGTTACTGTTATGGAACAGCTTACCGAAGCTATACATCGTTTGCCCGTCACTCGATAAGTCAACGGCGGCCAACTTTTCGAAATCGTCCAATAGTTCTTGTTTGGGCTTCACCCAGGTCTGCAGCGCATACTTGATCTCAGACCGAGCCAGGTCATTGAAATAAAAGCGCATTTTCTTACGGCCCATTTTTATTTCAGACGGCAGAACGCGATAACCGCTGGCTTTCGCGCTGGGGAAGTCGAAATCGAACTCGGAAACAATTTCGGTTGCGAAGTTGCGCGGGCTGAATTTTCGCGTCTGGCTGTAATGAACCGCCTGCTCCAGGTACCGCGCATATTCGTCGGTCAGTAAGTCGTTGCGAGCGAGAAGTTCTTTCGCAGCGTCATGAAGGGCACCATGAAGATCGTCTTGGTGGTTTAGGTACAACAGCGCGCGGTGAACAAGCAGTTCATTGCCGCCAAGTTCACCCGTGCGGAACTTTTCGACGGTCTCGGTATTAAGCACAAACTTCTGAATGTCCTCGAAGCGGTCATGAAGCGGTTCTTCGGTCTTCAGCAGGAACCTATCGATGACATCGGACATGCCGGCATATTTTTTTGTCATGTCGGACTTGATAATTTCAAGCAAATCGACAGCGGATAGGCCCAACCGTTTGATGAAGCCAAAAACCTCGATGAAATAGTCGCGATCGATGTATACCTTGACCAGCAAGCTCATAATTCGGCATTGCAACCACTCGTCGTACGACATGGTGCTGTTCGCAACGACAACTTCCTCAAACTCCGCGATCGGTATGAATTCGCTGCCGACTTCGTACGTGCCGATACAGCCGACGAAAACACGGTGGCGAACGTCGAGCTGATAGCGCTCACGCTGCTCAGGCAGTGCCATCGGCGAGCCTTGCAGCAACGTCAGTTGGTGCACGTTAACGATGTTCATGCCAAGTCGGTCAATGGTATCGCGCAGAGAGTTGTAGTGACGTTCTACCGAATCCAGCGGGAGGCCGAGTATGATCTCGGTAAAGTATTCGGTGTGATCGTCGAAATGATTAGCTGAGTCCATGATCGGCTGCAATTTATCCATTGGCAAATTCTTGCGACTGATCGCAGATAGAACATCGGTGTCCGTCGATTGAACCGAAGATGCAAATTTCATGATGCCGCGGTCTTCACCATTGATGATTTTCACGCACTTCATCACGCGATCAGCTTGACTTTTGCCCGGTGAACAACTGATGGAGCGCGGCCAACCATAGGTGTCGATGGTCTCGCGAATGATCTCCGAGACTTCGACGTCTTCCTTGTACTGACCGAAGTTAAGGTCTGCGAGCACCATGTCCGACGCAGATTGCATGTGTTTGGCAATATAGGTCATTTCGGCCCGCACGACGTCGGCTGGGCGTCGCATCACTTTGTTGCGGTGTTCGTGGGAGTCCGTGCAGAAAGTGCATGCATAAGGGCAACCGCGCACAAACTCGACCAAAGGACGCAGCCCTTGTTCAAAAAACTTGTCCATCATGCCATTCAAGTAGGGAGATGGTATCTGCGTAAGATCGAAAATCCGCTCCTGAGGGCCTTCAATCAGGTCGCCGTCCGCGAGATACAGCGTGTTCTCAATCTCAGGTTTCGCCGCGCGCAACGCCGAAAGATCGAAATGAAAAGCTTGCATCGTCTCCATGATCCGCGCAAAAGCGCGCTCGCCCTCAAATTTTACATAGAAATCGACGCATGGATTTTCCTGCAAGAAGCGGATTCGACCGTCCGTCGCGGTCGAAATATTTGGTCCGCCCATGATGATTGGCACGTCGGGCCATGTTTTGCGAATGTGCCGCGCGAATGCCAACGTTAAGAAATGGTTCCAGACATAATTGCTGAAACATATCACATTCGGTGGTCCGTCCTTAAGACGATCATTGAGATCGTGCGGCAGTTTGAAAATCTCGACGGATATATTGTCTTTAAACATAGACTTCGCATAAGCGGCCACGCAGGCGACACCCAATGGAAAGGTATCGGCGTTCGTGATCGTCCCGCAATGCGACAAGTCTACGAAAAATATTGTCTTCGCCATGATATGCCTACCGCTTCTATCTCTGTTGCTTATGTTTCTGACGCATTAACCTAAACATATCAAGTAGAGTGCCGTTTACGTTACCTTCAGCGGCGCTGAACCGTGACTATTGTCGCGTGCCGATCAGCTCAAAGAATGTCTCATCTTCGTGCGCGGGAACATCGCCATCGAAATATTTATCCAAAAACGAGTATACATCTTCCACTTGGTATACAGTTTTCGATTGCACGTCACCAAGGCCTTTGGACAAGGATTTCGATAGTGGGTTATCGCTTCGGAATTCTGGAATTCTATTTTCCGCATTGACGATCGAAATGTGCGATCCGCCGCTAGAGCCAAGCCTGAACGAGCGCGCTTTATTTAACAGCGCTGCGGCAAAAACGATGATTTTTACGAGAAAACGTTTCAGCGTAGGATATTTATTTAGATGACGTGCGATGCGTGTCCGTGTCGTTTGCTGAGGTGGCTCGCCTGGCATGCCAGGTTTCGGAGCGGCGAGCATTCTCGGTGTATTATATACTGCCCAGCCCTTGGTGTTTTGGGCGAGGGCCATCGCCGATACGGTATATTCGTTATGACAAAGAACAAATCCGTAATCGGCAAATTTGTCCATGACAGCTTTTTCGCCGTGCAATACATCGTAGCCCCAGTTTTCAAACACGAAATGCCCGCCACCCGGGTGATTCGCGAGTATTTTCGACGTCAGGGCTGCCATGTACGCCATGCTGCTCGGGTGCATCTCGCACAGTACGTGGTTGCTGGTCATGATGCCGGCAGAAAGCTTGATTTCAGATGGCTTCATGGTCACCCATTTCCACCACGGAATGTGAATTGCGGTGCCAGGTGACGGTGTTTCAAGCGTGGTGATGTCGCCATCGTGATCGGCGAGTTCAATGAAGTTGTCGGCAACCAACGAGAGCATATGGCTTTGCTGTAGATAAAATGCCTGCGCAATTTCAGTGCCGATGTACGGATAGCCCTCAAGAACGAGGAGCGCCGCCAAGTAGCCGCAGCCCGGGCCAACTTCAATAACCGCTGGGCGGTCGTCGCCGGTGGCGATTTTGATCAGCCGCAGCACATGGATGGCGCGGAGGATCGCAGCCGACGCATGCGCCCGTCGCGAAAATTGTTTCGTCGCGTGTTCATCGACCAGTTTCGTTAATTTTTTAAAGAGCTCAAATTCGTGTTCGGTAAGCCCGCGCAAAAGATTTTCGACATTAAATTGTGTTCTCGTTTCGTGCATCACGTCAAGATAACGCCAGAGTTCACTGTTGTTAGAGACGCGCATCGGATAGCCGAGCGATGCAAATATTTCTGGATAAAATGCCTGAATGACCCTGTTGCCGAATATGAGCAAGGCATCTTGTTCAGCTTGATCGTATCGCGACGCTTCAAGCATTCGCTATGCTCCAGACCAAATAATTGAAGATAGTTGAGACCTTTTTGCAGACTGTACGGTCGACGGTCAAGAGCGCGCCTGCACCTCATGCAGAATTAATTGTAGGACGTTTTCTCTTTCGTCCGCCGGATAGGCGCGGAGGTCAGGTGATAGAAGGTATAGGCAGTTTTCGCCGCCACAGCTTTCAGACCAAGCCTTTCTTTGCACAGCTTCCGGATCACTCAGTGGACTGTTATTGGCGACGCCTGTTTCAATCACGTCAAATGACGGTGCCCAAGGTTCGCCTGATTTCAGAACAATCGCGAACAATTGAAGGCGGTGATTTTTCCTGACCACGTGACTGAGAACGTCGAACGGACCCGTGAATAGATGATTTGCGAGTTTTAAGCTCATGTGCGTTCTACCTCATAACGGCTATCACATTGGATGGACCCGAGCTCTGTATCATCGCAGGCGAAGCGTTGCCTAAACGATATATACGAGAGAAGCTAGAGGCAATCACCGGCCGCTGATATACATTATTAATTATCTGTTAACTGTAATGTTGATCTTATTATGTCCTTGCAGTTTCTGCTTTGGTTACAAGGTCGTAAAAAATGAAAATCGCCTTGTTTGCACTCACGGGCATTGGAAATAAGGTGTTAGATCACCTTGTGGCCAACGATCTGGCACCGACGCTTGTGGTCACACGAAAGGAAGCGGGCCCCTATCCGTATGCTGATATTCCGTTTCTAGGTGACGCTGCGGAAAAATATTGCATCCCGTGGTATGAGCACGCTGAGGGCTGTGCTGCTGCGAAATCCTGTGAGGTCTTGGTTTCGGCGACGTATCACCAAATGATACCGCAAGATGTTATCGAGGCCGTCGATTTCGCGGTGAACGCCCACCCCTCGTTGCTGCCGAAATATCGCGGCCCAAACCCGTTTTTCTGGGTCATCCTTCGCGGCGAAAAAAAAACCGGCGTCTCCGTTCATATGTTGTCCGCATCATTTGATGAGGGGGACATCTTGTGTCAGATCCCGGTTGATATCTCGAAGGAGGAAACCCAGGGTTCGCTGAGAAGAAAAATTGCGGTAAAAGCTGGAATGGCCGTGAATAGGGCCCTCGAAGATTACCGGCGCGGCGCGCTGCAACCGATACCGCAAGACGAATCGTTGGCGAGTTATCAACCGTTTCCAACGGATCATGATTATGATATCGACATGGCCAAGACGGTTGAAGCTTTATGCCGTCTAACGAGAGCGGCTTCACCATGGCCGTTGGCGCGATTTGATGGGTTACGCGTGCGTGAAGCCATGCGTGATCATAACCCGATGGATGAAGGCGAGATTGTCGTTCAAGTGGCCGATGGCCGCCTGCGTATGAAAATGACAGACGACAAAGGAACGCATGACCGCTAAATCAAAAAAACTTCGAATCGGTTTGGTCGGCGCGGGCATGATCGGCCAGACGGCTCACCTTGCGAATTTTGTCGAAAACACTGCCTGCAATGTGACGGCGATCGCGGAATTACGTCCGGCGTTGGGCGCACGTGCTGCGAAACGGTTCGGCGTGTCCCACGTATTCGGAAACCATATTGAACTTATTGAGTCGCATTTGGTTGATGCCGTTTGCGTGGTAACGCGCCGTCCGGCGACCGGACCGATCGTGCTCGACGCGTTTCGAGCGGGGCTGAGCGTTCTTTCGGAAAAGCCGATGGCCCATACTGTTGGCCAAGCGGAGACCCTTGTGGCTGCGGCAGAAAATGCTGCGTGCACCTATGCAGTCGGATATATGAAGCGCTATGATGCCGGTGTCGAATGGGCACGTGATCAATTCCTGGCTTACCTTCAAGACGGTGCACTTGGCGCCCTGATTTCTGCGCGCATTTGGAACTACGGCGGTCAGTTTGCGCCAAATCTCAGCGGTTTTGATATGACCACCGAAGTGCGCCCCGAGGGGCTGGAATTATGGCCGATCGCGCCAGACTGGGTTCCGACCGAGCGTCATGAGGAATATGCCGGGTTTGCTAATGTTTATATCCACGATGTTAATTTAATCAGATATTTTCTGGGCGATGACATCCAAGTCGCGCATGTTCGAATTGGCCGAGCAAATTCACGCCATGTTATTTTTGAGGCTGGCACGGTTCCGGTCTATCTAGAGATGGGCGAGCAAGACGGGACGCGATGGCGTGAGGGCATGGAGCTTACCTTCGAAAAAGGCGATTTGACGATTAATCTGCCTGAGCCCATGGATCATTCGCGTGGTGCCGAAGTCATTTTAAGGCGGGCAGGTGCCGACCCGGTTCAGCGAACCTCAGAAGGTTGGGCATTTAAGCGCCAAGCGGATGCGTTCGTTGAAGATGTGCTTGGCCGCAGAAACCCGTTGGCGAGCGGCAGGGATTCGCTCGGGGATCTGGCGTTGATTGAGCAAGTTTGGCGATTAGGCCAATAGGTAGGCCAGAATAGAGGTCAAGACAGAGGAGGGCGGCATCAGCCGCCGCGTAAATGGGAAATTTTTTCAGTCATCGTGATACTTGCCGTGCTTGCCATGGAAAAGACGTTTCCGTGGTGTTGCCGCTGCAGCCGTTGCAGGTCGCGACGCCGAACATCGGCTCAACGGATAGCGAATCGGTCGAGGCGTTAGCGCAGGCATTGGTGCCGCTCGACCTTTATCGTTGCGCCGGTTGCGGACATTTGCAGTTGCTCGATATCATAAATCCTAGTGTGCATTACGACAATTTTTCTTACAGAACGTCTATTTCACTAGGCCTTACACAGCATTTTGAGCGTCTCGCGACAACAGTCATTGATCAGTTGCAGCTAAGTTCGTCTGACCTCGTCGTCGAAATCGGCAGTAACGACGGCACGCTTTTAAGGTTTTTTCAAAATAAAGGTATGAATGTGCTCGGCATAGATCCGGCTCGTGCCATTGCGCGTGCGGCGACGTCGGAGGGGATTGAAACAATAGCCGACTTTTTCACCTTGGATTTGGCTAAGCAAATTCGCGCCAAGCATGGCCCGGCGGCGGTTGTTTTGTGCAATAACACTTTTGCCAACTTAGACGATCTGGATGGCCCGATCGCGGGCATCGAGCATCTACTAGCCGATGACGGTGTGATGGTTTTCGAAACACAACACGGGGCTGACGTTATCGAACGCTTTCTCATCGATACGATCTATCACGAACATTTGTCATATTTCCTCGCGGGCTCGCTAAAGGAATTGTTCGCCCGCACTGGTATGGATTTGTTTGCACTTGAGCCGATCGGCATGAAAGGCGGCTCGATCCGTGGGTTTGTACAAAAAACAGGCGGCGCAAGGCAGCCGGACGGGTCATTGGACAAAATCATTGCGGCTGAGGCGGCGCAGGGGCTTGATGATCCCGTGACGTATGAAGCATTTATGCGCCGTCTAAAGGGCATAAAAACCGACCTCAGGGCGCTTATAGAAAAGGCATTGTCGGCGGGTCAGCGGGTCGCCGGGTATGGGGCGTCGGTCGGGTCGGTTACCATGATAAATCAGTTGGGTTTAGGGAATGTGTTGGCCATGATCGCCGACGATAAGCCGCTGGGTGAGGCGATTGTCGGGCCCGATTACATTATCCCCATTGTTTCACCGGATGCGCTTAGCCAAAGCGATATCGATTGGGTAATAATTTTGGCATGGCGTTATGCCGAGCCGATTATCCGCAATAATCAGGCGCTGTTGGAGAATGGCATGAAGTTCATTCAACCCCTTCCGGCGTTGCACATCCATGAAGGCGCGTCATGACAAAAGCGATGACGACGCGGCTTTCACACATCTGTATGAGTGCCAGGGACCTAGCCGCGACTGAAAACTTCTACGTGGGTATTCTCGGCATGGAGATCGCCCATGAGTTTCGCAACGATGCCGGGGAACGCTATGGTTTTTTTCTGCATGCGGGAAAAGGATCGTTTATTGAGTTTTTTAATAAACCGGACGCCTCGGACACCGAGAGTACCTTTCGTCATTTCTGTCTTGAAGTCGATGACCTCGAAGCATTCTTGGATCATTTGGCCGCACACGGCATTGACCGGCCCGCAACAAAACGTGGCCGGACGGACTATATTTTGCAGACCGTTATCTTTGATCCGGATGGTAATCACGTTGAAATTCAACAACATGACGACATGTCCTGTTTGAAATCTTATTTGCCGAACGGATGACAAATAACTCGAGACAACAGGTGCCGTATAAAATGCGGTTTGACTTAGTTGTAGGCGATTTCTAATAACAAAAGAAATCGCACATCGACAACTTATCATAATCAGTCGGTTTTTCGTTACGTAGTCGAGTATTTATGTCAGGTAGATAAAAATGGCAAAAGTTTTAGTTTTGGGCGGTGGTACGGCGGGATGTGCAGCTTCGCACTTTTTGACGGACCTCGGTCATCAGGTCACCCTCATTGAGCGCTCGAAAGTGCTGGGCGGCAGTTGCCGTACATATTATTGGGGTGGGCACCCGTATACGTTGGGCCCGAGACACTTCCTTACCAAACAGGAAAAAGTCTGGAATTATTTCGACACGCATTGCCCGATGACGCGCTACGAAGGGCATGAATTCTTTACGTATGTTGAGCGTGATCAGGCGTTTTATCATTTTCCGATTCATCGCGATGAAGTCGACGAGATGCCGGATGCCGACAAAATTAGAGCGGAACTGGGCGCCTGCAAAGGGCCGGAACAGGCAAATAACCTTGAGGAATATTGGTTAGAGTCCGTCGGGCCGACCCTTTACGACAAGTTTATCCGGCAATATTCCAAAAAGATGTGGCAAATTGAAAGCAACTCCGAAATTACTGATTTTGGATTCACCCCCAAAGGCGTCGCGTTGAAAACGGGCCCTGTGAAGGCCGCATGGTCTGAAGCAATGTCCGGCTTCCCGACCGCTGCAAACGGGTATGATGACTATTTTGATCTCGCGGTCGAGGGGACCGACGTGCACTTCGGCACGACGGCGGAAGAATTCGATATCCCGAACCGTCGCGTCATGATTGATGGTGAATGGACGGAATGGGATATTATCGTCAGCACCCTGAGCCCTGAAATACTGTTCGATAGCTGCTATGGGGAGTTGCGCTGGATGGGACGCGATTTCTTTAAACTCGTGCTGCCCGTAAAAGAGGCACTCCCGGAGCATGTATTTTTCTTGTATTACGCAAATGATGAGCCGTTTACCCGAATTGTTGAATACAAAAAGTTCTATAAATACGACTCTCCAACGACGCTTCTGGGTATCGAAATCCCGTCATTCCGCAACAAGCTCTATCCTTTCCCGATGAAGAAAGATCAGGATCTAGCTCAGAAATATTTAGATTTGTTGCCGGAGAATGTTTATTCGATCGGGCGGATGGGAAGCTATAGATATCTGGATATGGGAAACATTATTGAGCAATGCTTCGATCTTGCTGAAAAGGTTGGAAAGGCGTAATCGTGAGTGCCCAAGTTTTGGTTCTGATCAATAGCGGGATCGTGCAGCTGCGCGATACTAGGGCGCCCAGGGCACCCAGGGCGCTATGACAAAGCCCCTGAAACGCCATTCAGAGGAAAACTCCGAATATGCCCAAGCTTGGACGGATGTTGTCGGGGGGCTGACGCGGGTATGGATGTGGCGCACGATGGCGTTCCAAGATATCCGCTTGCGCTATCGGGGGTCAATGCTCGGGCCGTTCTGGTTTACCATCAGTACAATTATATTTTTGTTGGCGATTGGGGGGATCTACTCCAGGTTATTTGACACGCCGGTCAATCAATACGTGCCGTACCTGATGATCGGATTTATTCTCTGGCAATATTTGTCCATGACCATTGTTGATGGATGCAACTGCTTTACGAGTGCGGATGCCGCCATTCAAGAAGCGGCATTGCCTTACTCGGTCTATATTCTGCGCGCCGTTGCACGAAGTTTCATCATATTCCTTCATAGTGTCATAATTATTCCTATCGGCTTGCTGATTTTCGATGTCCCCGTTTCGTGGGGCGCGCTGGTTGTTATTCCTGCCATTGTCCTAATCATTATTAATGCAATTTGGGTGACGGCTTTTTTTGGCCTGATGAGTGCCAGATACGGAGATATTCCGCCCATAGTTGCGAATTTTGTGCAGGTGTTGTTTTTTGTGACGCCAGTTTTCTGGCATATCGATTTTCTCGGTAAGTGGGAGAGGGTCGCAGCCTTGAATCCTTTTTTTGCAGCAATCGATATTGTTCGGGCACCGTTGGTTAGTGAATCACCAAACATTACGTCTTGGCCAATTATGGTCGGCGCGGCCATTTTCGGATGTTTACTTACTTTCGTAATCTTTGCC
>Ga0129324_10000511_pt1 | contig 28122 bp, 29 predicted proteins | sample CPBDNA_7_FD_96879 | JGI IMG/M metagenome (GOLD analysis project Ga0129324, IMG submission 96879) | Freshwater to marine salinity gradient microbial communities from Chesapeake Bay, USA - CPBay_Spr_15_0.2_DNA | ecosystem: Environmental > Aquatic > Marine > Coastal | place: USA: Chesapeake Bay...
AACATGCAATAAAGCACAAGTTCATAGGCTCATGTGGTCGAGAAAAAAAACTCACGTAAGGTTGTGCCGTGCAGATTCATGACTCAGTAGTCGAACTAATTGGCAACACCCCGTTGGTCAAGTTGAACAAGGTAATTAGAGGGATAGTTCCCGAAGGGGTCACCGTCGTAGCCAAGGTTGAATACGTCAACCCCGGTGGCTCGGTCAAAGATCGAATTGCTGAGCGCATGATTGATGCTGCGGAAAAAGATGGTTCATTACAGCCCGGTGGGACAATCGTTGAACCAACCAGTGGAAACACCGGTGTTGGTTTGGCTTTGATAGCTCAGCAACGGGGCTACAAGTGCATTTTTGTCTGCCCTGACAAGGTCTCCGAAGACAAGCGCAATGTGTTGAAAGCCTATGGTGCCGAAGTTGTTGTGTGCCCAACGGCGGTGGATCCGCAGGATCCACGTTCCTATTACAGTGTCAGCGATCGACTTTCCAATGAACCAGGTGCCTGGAAGCCTGACCAGTATTCCAACCCGAATAACCCTCGCTCACACTATGAAACGACCGGACCTGAAATTTGGGACCAAACAGATGGAACCGTCACACACTTTGTTGCAGGTGTAGGTACCGGTGGCACCATCTCAGGTACCGGACGCTATCTAAAAGAAGTGAGCAACGGCAAAGTCAAAGTAATCGGTGCCGACCCCGAAGGTTCTGTCTACTCGGGCGGATCGGGCCGCCCATACTTAGTCGAAGGAGTCGGTGAGGACTTCTGGCCAACAGCCTATGACCCGGAAATCGCAGACGAAATTGTTGCAGTCTCGGACAAAGACTCATTTGAGATGACCCGTCGAATGGCGCGAGAAGAGGGCCTACTTATTGGTGGCTCATGTGGCATGGCGGTTGTTGCAGCGCTCCGGGTTGCCGCGAAGGCTGAACCAGGATCTTTGATTGTTGTTTTGCTTCCGGATTCTGGTCGTGGTTACCTGTCCAAAGTTTTCAATGACGATTGGATGTCAACCTACGGATTTATGCAGGCAGATACGGATCAGACAATCGGTAATGTTTTGAAGGCTAAATCCCGTGACGGTCATTTGCCTGACTTTATTCACACTCACCCAACAGAGTCCGTCGCCGATGCTATTGCAATCCTTAAAGAATATGGGGTTTCACAGATTCCTGTTGTCCGGGCCGAGCCACCGATTATGACAGCTGAAGTGTCCGGGGCTGTCTTTGAGCGCGTTGTACTTGATGCGCTATTCCACGGGACGGTTCACCTCTCTGATCCAGTCGAATCCGTTATGAGCCCAACACTGCCCATGGTCGGTGCGGGTGAATCGGTATCGGTTGCCATGGCGGCTCTCGCTGACTCAGATGCATTGATAGTGGTCGACGACGGTAAGCCAACAGGTGTGATTACCCGACAAGATGTCTTGGCTTTCCTAGCAACCTAGACCGGTGGCCTAGCGCGGGAATGCAATTCCAGTATTCGCGTGGCAGCGGTACCCGTTCGGGTTCTTGTACAGGTATTGCTGGTGAGATTCTTGGGCCAGGTAATACGTAAAGTCACTGGCAGGTGCGATCTGAGTGGTAATCGGATTCATGCCCTGTGCAAGTAGCACGGCTTCATATTCCTGCGCTGTTTCCTTTGCAGCCAACTCTTGCTCGTGTGTGGTCCAAAAAATTGCAGACCTATATTGAGTGCCGACATCATTGCCTTGACGATCACCTTGGGTTGGGTCATGGTTTTCCCAAAAGATGGTCAGAATTTCCCGAGTGGAAATAATTTCAGGGTTGTAGACCACCAATGTCGTCTCGGTGTGACCGGTTAAACCGGTGCATGTTTCTTCATAGGTTGGGTGGGGGGTGAATCCACCCATGAAACCAACACTGGTGTTGATGACTCCCGGAGTTTTCCAGTAGATCTCCTCAACTCCCCAATAGCAGCCGGCACCCAGATAGATCACTTCCGAGCCCTCGGGCCATGGTCCCTCAAGGGGAGTGCCAAGTACGGCATTCTTGTCACCTACCGGCAACGGGCGAGAGTCGCGTCCCGGCAAGGCTGACTCGGGGGTGACCATTGAGGGCTTTCCAAATCCAAACATGCCATTAATGTAATACCAATAGTTGACCTCTGCTCTCGCGCGCACATCAATGCGCCATAGGCTGAAGGCATGGACGGGTTTAATACACGCGCAATTCACGCAGGGCAAGAACCAGACCCAATGACGGGAGCGGTCGTACCGCCGATTTATCAAGTTTCCACATATGCGCAAGACGGTGTTGGTGGCTTGCGAAACGGCTACGAGTATTCCCGGAGCGGGAATCCAACACGCACCGCCTTGCAAGAATGCATGGCGGCACTTGAAGCGCCGGGAATTGACACCGCACGCGGTCTAGCTTTTGCCTCGGGGCTTGCAGCGGAAGACACCCTGATTCGCACGGTACTCAAGCCCGGCGACCATGTCGTAATTCCCAATGACGCATACGGTGGCACCTATCGACTGTTTAAAAAGGTAGCGGAGCCATGGGGGATTGACCACACAACAGCACCCGTAACGGATCTTGATGCAATCGCTGCCGCCATGACACCAAAAACCAAGTTGATCTGGATTGAAACTCCAACAAATCCACTGCTCAATATTGGGGACATTGCTGCAATTGCTGAGATCGCACACGCAGGTGGTGCGCTACTGGTTATCGACAACACGTTTGCATCCCCATATCTTCAGCAGCCACTCCTTTTGGGAGCGGACGCCGTCGTGCACAGCACTACTAAATATCTTGGCGGCCACAGTGATGTTGTTGGTGGAGCGCTCGTGGTTCGCGATCATGAATTGGGCGAGCAATTGGCGTACCACCAGAATGCCATGGGCGCTATTGCAGGCCCATTCGATTCATGGTTGGTTTTGCGCGGAATTAAGACGCTCGGTGTCCGCATGGATCGACATAATGAAAATGCGGCGAAAATCGTTGACCTGCTCGAAGGACATTCATCGGTGGGTCACGTATTTTACCCGGGGCTCGCTTCCCATCCCAACCACGAAGTTGCCAGAAAGCAAATGCGCGGTTTCGGTGGCATGGTGTCATTCCGAGTGAAAGCTGGAGAGCAAGCAGCAGTTGATCTCTGTTCCAAAACAACGCTCTTCACGCTGGGTGAATCCCTTGGCGGTGTTGAGTCTTTGATTGAGCATCCGGGTCGCATGACGCACGCCTCGGTGAGTGGGAGTCCACTTGAAGTACCCAGCGATCTAGTTCGACTCAGTGTAGGTATCGAAGAAGCGGACGATTTATTGGCCGACTTGGAGAAGGCTCTGGGTTAGCCGTGGCTTTTCTCATCCCACAAGGGAGATATTTGCGGGTTTCCTTGTCGAGGAAAGAGGAGTTGGGTGCGCTAAGAAGGAGTTTCTCTCTGCGCCTTGATCAAGTAATCAATATTGCCCGAGTGGATGACTTATGGGTGCACCTGCGTGGGATCCGTGCGCCGGGGACTGGGTTTCCGGGCGTAATCATGTTGGGTACCACTCGTTATCAGGGCAAGAAAGACTTCAACGCGGTGTACGGACACAAGCCAGGCTTTGTTGTGACACTCGAAGGTTGCGAATTTGCGCGGATTCTGATCACAGAGTCTGAGGGACAAACGACGTTAGAGCAAGCGGACGCTAATTAGAAACGGTTGCGAGCGGGATAGCCACCGAATCTGCAGTGCGGCAACTATCACCCGAGCATGTGCTGAGCTGCTTGAGTTGTGCCGACAAACTCTGAAGTAGTAGTGGGTCCGCCGTTTTCACCAAGTTCACCATTTCATAGGGATCATTTTCCCGGTCGTACAGGGTTTTTGAGCCGTCAACGTATTCAACGTAGAGCCACTTCTCCGTGCGAAGGGCAAAGAATTGTGGTGGCGCGTTTTTTTGGAAGTCGGGATCCTCAGGAGTTGAAACTCCGAGGCTTTCCGAGAGGACCGCATTACGCCATCCTTGTGGAGTTTGACCCTGTGCGAAGAAACCGAGGAGTGATCTTCCGTCAACCCAGTTGGGCGCTGTGGCACCAAGAAGTTCTGCGAATGTGGGACCCAGATCAGTTGTGCTCGTCATGGCATCAACGGTGACCCCCATAGGAACACCCGGTCCCATAACAATCATGGGGACAACCGTGTCAGAAGCGTAAGGAGTGCGCTTTCCTTTATACATACGTCGTTCCGCTACGTGGTAGCCGTTATCGGTTGTGACGACGACGAGGGTGTCCTTGTCATGGCCGGTTTCTTTGAGTTTGGCAGTGATTGCATCAACTGAGTCACCAATTGATTCGGCTGAGCGAGCTCGCTTTTGCCATAGCCTGTCAGCCCTTGCGAGTTGCTTTGGTGTCAGTTTTTCCAATTCGCGCATCCACATTGGCTCGTCAACCCCATAGGAGTTGTACGTTGGGTTGCGCGGAGCCAGAGTCCCACCGTGTTTAAGTGCATTCCGGTTTGCGACGGGGGCTGGTTTGTGTGGGCTATACGTTGATAGTTCGAGGAAGAACGGAGATGGAGCGGTTCCGATGAAATCAGTGGCTTTTTGGGTGATGACATCGTTGAGAAAATCGGACGGCTTATTTCCATATCGAACCAATGTCCCATTGTCGTTCATGGTGTAGTTGTATCCGGAGTAGGAATCCCCGCGGGAAATAGGAACTCCCCACTCATCCCAACCTGGTGGTACATAGGTGGTTTCACTGGGCTTGGATGGAAAGTCATTGAGGTACTTGCCAAATAGGGCGGTTGTGACGCCGACGTTGTCCAGCCACACCGGAAGGCAATCCTGTTCTTCCCTGCGGTCGCGAAAGGTGGGCCAGCCGCCACCAGTTTTCTCAATGTTTGAAATCACTTTATGGTTATGAATGTATTGCCCCCGCATGATCGAAACTCGCGAAGGACAACAGAGTGAATCGGTGACGGTTTGATTGGTAAAAGTGATTCCTTGTTCCTTCAGAGCTGCGAGTCTTGGGATTTGATTGAAGAGATTCCAATCTAGGTCATCCACAAGAACGAATACCACGTTCTTAACATCGGCTAAATCCCCGACGGTGTTAACCGAAGTCTCTTGCTCACCCACCACACCTTCAATTACGGGGTCACTCGCTGCGGCCGGGTCGAGAACCGCGTCAGCCTGTGCGGGTGTGGACCGAACAGAGTCAACGAAAAAAACTGCCCCGACAGCAACGAGAATGAATGAGGTTCCGGCGGCGACCAGTTTGTTAATCAGCTGGTGATTCCTATGGGAAGGGGCAGGGTTTGTCACTTGGTGTCGAGGTCCTTACGGGAGTGAAAGTTCATTTGTCGGGCAATTTCCACAGACTACGTTACGCCCGTTCGTTTGAGGGTTTCGGGCATGCGAATCACGAGGAAAATGGGCAATATCGCCAGCAGCGCCCCGAAGGCGAAGGCCCAGCTGAAATCGAACAGGTCAACGAGCAGCCCTGCTGCAAGGGGCCCAAGAACCGCGCCTACGTCACTCATCATTTGGAAGGTCGCCACCACAATTCCGCCTTTTTTGCCGCCCATAACGTCTCCCACGACCGCGGAAGGTGCAGAGCCAAGAAAGGCAGCGCCAAAGCCTTGAATGGCCATGCTGACCAAAAAGAGGATCGTCCCCAGCATCGCAGCTTGTCCCAAGCCGTTGACGGCGGCATCGGCCAGAGTGAGGACGACCATTCCGATTGCTGTGGCAATGGTGCCGAAAAGTAATGCTTTGCGACGCCCCTGGGTGTCGGCCATTCGTCCGGCGGGGAGTAGGACAAGTGCTTGGACTGCAGCGGCCGCAAGAAAACCAAATCCCGACAACGATGCCCCGCGTTGCAACCCTTCGACCACAAAGAGTGGCACGACTGAACTGCGCAATCCAAATGAAACAAATCCGGAAATGAGGTTCGTCCCCAGCGCTGCCTGGTAGGCCTTGTCGTGGAGCGCCGTACCTAGTTCCTGCAATTTATTGCTCTGTCCGCGAGAAACTATCTCTTCTCTTTCATGCAATTGTGCCCGAGTGAGAAATATGAGGGTCACCAGAGCAGCGGCAAAAAGTGAAGCGGCGTAGACAAAGAACGGTGCTCGGATCGAAATCGCAACTACGATCCCGCCAACAGCTGGTCCGGCTACGCCACCGAGGAGGAAACCGCCTTGAAACGCACTGGCAGCCCGCCCACGTTGGCCTGAGTCAACAACTCGTAAAAGAAGTGCAAGTGCTGAGACGGTGAACATTGATGAGCCAATTCCACCAATTCCGCGAAAGGCTACAAGTTGCAGGTACGTTTGTGAGAAACCCGCTAATGCACTAGAGATGGCGACAATGAATAGACCGGAAGTTAAAATGAGGCGTTCACCGAGTCTGTCGACAAGCACGCCTGCAATTGGTGCAAAAATAAAACGCATTAGGGCAAACACCGAAATGACAGCGCTGGCTTGTAGCGCAGTTACATCAAATGTCTTTGCAAAAATGGGGAGAGCGGGAGCTAGGATCCCAAAGCCGATTGCCACGAAAAAGGCAATAGCTGACAGGACCGCTACCTCTTTCGGTAAACCGTGCAGCAGCGGGGTTCGCCTGATCGCACCCCCAAATCTGCGGGTTCGAGAGGAGCGGTTGGGGGGTTCCTCTCCAACCATGGGTGTTTCAGACACGTCATTCCTTTGACTTGATTCCTGTGATTTGGCATTGAAGGCGATACGACTCTACTTGCGCGGTGATCCCCAGGCCAAAGAACCCGTTTCGCAATATGCCAATGGCACGGCAAGATAGCTGTATGGCCAATTCCGCGGGAGCACGAGTAATTGACGTGCAAAGGTCAAAGGTTTATGCCGCTGAGGAACAATTCTCCAGCCTGATGAACCGAGGCGGAGCAGTGGAGTTCTTTGGTTCACTTCTTGATATTCCGGCGCAGAAGCGATTCGCCAGCCTTGAATCAATTAAGACCTATGTCCAGGTACTTTTCACTCAAATAGATTCTCATTTGATCCCGCCACACGTACGTGAGCGAAGAGGGTGCTCCAAAGCGCATTATGAAAGCGAAAATTCGGTGATCGCGATACCGGTCGCTGGGCCTTCAGCACGGTGGGCATTACGTGAGGCCGTGATCCTGCATGAGTGTGCGCATCACCTGGCATCAAAGTTCACATCGGTTCCTGACGCTGCACATGGCCCGATCTTTACGGCATGCATGTTGTACCTAGTGCAGGTCGCGCTTGGTGACCAAGCGCGACTGCTGCTTTCCGCGGGGTACCTTGAACTGGGAGTGCAAGTCGGAGAACTCCAGACACCCTTCGGGACCGAAGGGACGACATGAAACTTGAACGAATTGCAGCGCTACTAGCCAAAGCTGAGCGAACCGACAACCAGGCCGAAGCCGACGCATACTTAACGAAAGCGCAAATGTTGGCGACTCTTGCGAGCATTGACCTGGCGACTGCACGGAGCCATACGAGAACAACCGAAACGTTGATGCCGGTAAGTCGAACGGTGACGATTGGAGAAAAAGGAAAGCGGGCCAACACGCATTTAGTTAATCTCTTCGTTACCGTCGCGCACTCAAATAGTGCTCACGTTGATGTTGCTCGCGATTCAACATACGTAATCAGTTATGGAATGCCCAGTGACTTGGATTCCATCGAGACTTTGTTCTCGTCTTTGGCAGTGCAAATGACTACGCACGGAAATCACTACGTGAACGCTGGGTCATGGCGAGGTGAACAATTTGACGGTCGGGTCCGCGTCGCAGGTGGTTATCGTCGTCGGCGGATTGAATTCACGGCACAAACGGCACGCGCTGCGTTCTACCGGGCCTTCATTCTTCGTATAGGTGAACGCTTGCAGCAGGGGAGGGCTGAAGCGATCCGCGAAAATGATTCACACGCGACGCAGCCCGGTGGTGTTTCTGGGGCGCTAGTTCTGGCCAACCGGGAGAAAGAAGTGAGCTCCTTTCACCGCAAGAATTCACAGGCCCGTGGAAGCTGGGGCGGGTACTCCGGTGCCGCGATGACTAATTCAGGCTCGGCAGCACGTGCGGGACGCTCGGCAGCCTCAGGAGCCAATTTGAGGGAGGACACCCAATTGCCGGGAAGTCGACGGGAATTATCCAACTGATTTATCGCTAATGCCCGCGTGGCGCACGTTGAATGACATGATGGGGAAGTGTCAAGGGGAAATGATCAAACCAAGCCCGAAGTCACATTACTCGACATAGAAGCGGCAAGGGAACGACTTATCGGAGTGATATCTGACATTCCGGTTGCAAATGCTCGCTGGCTGACCGAGCGTGTCGGCGGGCAGGTGTACCTAATCCCTGAAAATCTGCAACGAGCGGGTTCATTCAAAATTCGTGGTGCTTACAACCGACTCGCGAAATTGACCCAAGAGGAACGTGATCGTGGTGTTGTTGCCGCCAGTGCGGGAAATCACGCACAGGGAGTTGCGCTTGCAGCACGGATGCTAGGAATTAAGGCAACGGTTTACATGCCACTTGGCGCAACTATTCCAAAAGTTGAAGCGACCAAAGGTTACGGAGCGGAAGTCAAAATCGCTGGTGCTGACGTTGATGAAGCCCTCGTGCATGCGAGCGCATTCGCAAATAGCACGGGAGCGATCCTGGTCCACCCATTTGACCACGAAGACATTGTTGCCGGGCAGGGAACGCTTGGTCTAGAAATTTTGGAGAAGATCCCTGATGTAAGGACCGTAGTCGTGTGCACCGGCGGTGGTGGATTGCTCGCTGGTGTCGCCATGGCAATCAAGTTGCAAAATCCTGAGATCACCGTGGTTGGAGTGCAGGCAGCAAATGCCGCGGCCTACCCGGCATCTCTTAAGGCCGGGTCACCACAAAAACTTGAGCGCATGTCGACCATGGCTGACGGAATCGCTATCGGGATACCGGGGGAGATTCCATTCGAGATCGTGCGTCAATACGTCGACGAAATTATCACCGTCTCTGAGGACCAACTTTCAAGTGCCGCATTGCTGCTGCTTGAGAGAGCAAAGATGGTGGTTGAACCTGCAGGCGCGGCGGCTACTGCGGCGGTTATGGCGTGGCCGCAGAAATTCGAAGCCCCTGTTGCCGTAATACTTTCCGGTGGCAACGTTGATTCGCTACTGCTATTGCGAATTATTCGACACGGAATGGCTGCCAGTGGTCGTTATATGACCTTAAAAGTTCGGATCTTGGACTCCCCGGGAATGCTTGCCGAAATACTTCTAGCAGTTCAGCAAGCCCAAGCAAATATTGTTGAGGTTGATCACAACCGAATGGATCCTTCCCTTGGGGTTGACGAAGTTGATGTTCATGTTCAAGTCGAGACGCGTGGACGCGAGCACACCCAAGAGGTACTGCACGGGTTGGCAAGCCAAGGATTTAACGTTACGGAACTCTAGGTATAAAGTTCCGTCCATGGCAAAAGAGGATGCGGTTCACGCTGAAGGTCTAGTTAAAGAATTTGGTGAAGTCACAGCACTAGATGGACTCGACCTCGTAGTTCCTCGAGGGAAAGTAGTCGGTCTTCTGGGCCCAAATGGCTCGGGGAAGACGACGACGGTACGTATCTTGGCAACATTGCTCAAGCCCACAAAAGGCGTTGCTTATGTCAATGGCTTCAACGTAGAAAAACAGTCGGATCAAGTCCGTCACAGCATTGGGCTCACGGGGCAGTACGCGGCAGTGGATGAATTTTTAACAGGTCGCGAGAATCTGCGCATGTTCGGTGATCTTTACCACCTGGCCCCCGCCTACGTGAAAGATCGGTCCGAGGAGCTTCTTGAGTGGTTCGACCTCAGCGAGGCAGCCGACAGACCCGCAAAAACGTACTCTGGCGGAATGCGAAGGCGCCTTGATCTTGCCTCAAGTTTGATTGCAAAACCCAGTATTTTATTTCTTGATGAACCAACGACGGGGCTTGACCCACGCTCACGACTGGGACTGTGGGGCGTAATAGAAAGCCTCGTGGCTGAGGGAACCACAGTGCTGCTGACAACTCAGTACTTGGAAGAGGCCGACAAACTAGCCGACGATATTGTCGTGATTGATCACGGTCGCGTAATTGCTCATGGAAGCGCTGATGCACTAAAAGACCAAATCGGCGGCGACAGGATCGAGGTGAGTGTTGCGGACCTTAATCGCGCAAGGGATGCTCAAGTGGTTCTAGGCCCTATTTTTGGCGGTGAATCACTGATCACCGATAGTCTGATTTCGGGACCTGTTTCCGGTGGTTCGACAGTACTCGTTGACGTCGTCCGTCTACTCGATTCACAAAATATCGCCATCGCTGACTTAGCATTGCGCAGGCCAACACTCGACGACGTATTCCTTTCACTGACGGGACACGGTGCTGAAGATGAATCAGTTGGGAACCCAACGGGTCGGTCTAAGAGGGGACGCAATAAATCATGAGTGAAGTAAAAACCTTGAGCACTTCAGCACCCATAGCAATGTCCCGCCCTCTGCTCGGTTGGACATTTCATGACTCGGTTGTTATCGCCCGAAGCACGATTTTGGCGTCTTTTCGAATCCCCGAAGCTCTTTTCTTTCAACTCATTCAGCCGGTCATTTTTGTCCTGCTATTTGCCTATGTTTTCGGTGGGGCAATTCCCATTCCGGGAGCTGAACCAGGGAGTGCCGCTGATTCGAGTCTGTACCGTCAGTATTTGATGCCCGGTATTTTCGGTCAAACAGTCGCATTTGCCGCAGCTGCTAGCACCGTTGGCTTAGCTGAGGCAATGCAAAAAGGAATTATCGATCGCTATAAAGCCTTGCCCATGTCGCAGTCTGCCGCCTTGATCGGTAACACATTAGCCAATGCCCTCAGGCAAATTTTGGTGCTCGCTGTTTTGAGCATCACCGGCTATATCGTTGGTTGGCGAATCAATGACGGAATCCTCAACGCCGTCTACGCATACTTGCTACTGCTTCTTTTTGCCTACACGGTCACCTGGGTGGGCGCATTCGTTGGTCTTTCTGTGCCCAATACCGAAACAGCAAACACCGCCGGTCTGATTTGGATTTTCCCGCTGACATTCTTGTCTAACGCTTTTGTGCCAATTGACTCCCTGCCAGGAGTTCTTAAAGCGTTTGCTGCGTTTAATCCAGTTTCCTCATTAGTTCTGGCAACTCGTGAACTTTTTGGGAACCCGACCGGATACGCACCGGGGGCCGACCCCGAATTCTGGTCTCTACAGCACCCAATTCTTTACACGATAATTTCGTGTACGGTCGTGATTGGAATCTTTGCGCCGTTAGCGATCCGAAAATATCGGAGCGTTAGTCGACGTTAACTTCAGACGTAATCTTCGACACTTAGGATTTCGACCGCCATTTCTTTTCCGTTGGCAAGTTGGTAACTGGTTGTGTCACCAACATGTTTGCCGAGGACTGCTGCCCCCAAGGGCGAAGTGGGAGAGTAGACATCAATGGAGGCATGCGCGGCTTCCTCGCGTGAGCCGAGAAGGAAGCGTTCTACTTCATCGAAATCAACAAGGCGGACCGAGATAACTTTGCCGTGGCTGACCTCCCCTTCAGCAGCCTCGGGAACGCCGATCTGTGAGTTCTCCAGTAACTGGCGCAATTGACGGATACGTGCTTCGTTTTTCCCCTGTTCCTCACGCGCTGCGTGGTAGCCACCGTTTTCCTTGAGGTCACCCTCTTCACGTGCGGCCTCGATTTTCTTGGTAATTTCTCCACGCATCGGCCCTTGGCGGTTTTCATATTCAGCCGTGAGACGGTCGTGAGCCTCTTGGGTCAACCAGGTAATTTCGGTCATAGCGTTAAACCCTAATACTTTTCCTCGGTCCATGGACGGGCGCGCTGAATTCACCCTGAGGAAACAGGCATCCAGGGTTGGGGTGGTGGAGAGATTCCAGCGGGGAATTGGGGCCCCGGCACTCGGGTCGGTTCCCCGGATTTAACGCAAGTGAGAACCTCGACCACGAAGGCGGGGGCCAGAGTTCGCAGGGAGTAGTTCACCTCTTCCAGGTCGTTTCCGCTAGGGATAGTAATAACCGAATACCCCACGTCCACGCGTTTGGAGTCTTGGGCCCGAACTACGCAATCGAGTGAGTCACTACCAATCCGCCGAACCTCAAACTGTAAATCAGTTCTTTCTGGGCTAACCACACTCCACGTCAGGAGCTTGAATTGAATACTTTTCTGCGACATCGAGAATGTAGCAAATCCAACACCCACTGCAAAAATTACTGTGACGAGTGCGATCACAGCTGTGCGCAAATGATTCCTTTGGTTAAACCCGTACCGTTCCTGCATTTCTGGGCTGAGTTGATCTTTACGAAAGGGACTTGACACCATCCCAGACTAACGAGGCCCACGGGTACAGGTGAGAGGATGCCTCCGTGCCAAATACAACAACTGGTGAACCTTTGCGACTAATGGCGATTCATGCCCACCCCGATGACGAATCGAGTAAGGGTGCGGCGACCACTGCAAAATACGTCGACGAAGGTATAGAGGTGATGGTGGTTTCGTGTACTGGCGGTGAGCGAGGTGACGTCCTTAACGCGCAAGCGCAAGAATTAGTCGACCTGCATGGGATACATGAAGTGCGTCAAATGGAAATGGCCGAGGCCGCAAGAATTCTTGGTGTGCGACATGAATGGCTGGGGTTCATGGATTCGGGTTTCACTGAGGGGGAGCCATTGCCCGAAGACGCATTCGCTCTGGTCCCGCTTGAGATCAGTGTCCCACCGCTTGTCAGGCTTCTTCGCGAGTTCCGCCCGCAGGTGGTAACGACCTACGACGAAAATGGCGGCTACCCCCACCCCGATCACATCCAAACCCATGTGATCACCATGGCCGCAATCACAGCCGCGGCGGACCCGCAGTTGCACCAGGAATTGGGACCAGCGCACCAGGTCCAGAAGGTCTATTACAACCAGCAGTTTCACAAGGAGCGAGTCCTAGCGTTGCACAACCTTCTACTGGAACAGGAAATCGAATCACCGTATGTCGAGTGGTTGGAAAATTGGGAAGACAAACCAGAGGATGTGGAAAGAATTACCACCAGCATCGAATGCGCGACTTACTTTCCCATCAGGGATGCCGCACTTAAAGCCCACGCCACGCAGATTGAACCTGATGGACGTTGGTTTCTGGTCTCAACCCAGTTGCAGCAAAATGCATGGCCGACCGAGGAATTTCAATTGGCCTCCAGTTTGGTGCCCACGACACTGCCTGAGAGTGACCTTTTTGCCGGCCTGCGCTAGGAAGTCAGCCACGGATTAGAGTGGTTCATTATGGACAGTGAATCTAACCTCAGTGACACCATTGCAGGTGCCGGCCCCGTTGCTGGATTCTTTGTGTTGCTTGTTGGTATTGCCCTAGTCCTGTTGTGGCTCAACATGAATCGCCAAATGAAGCGGATCGATCCGGACCTGCCCCGTGGACGCGGTGAAGTTCGGGTCGAGCAAGAAAAGAATGCCATTGCGCAGATGGAAGAGAGTGCCGAGCAAGATCCTGATGCCACCAAGCAGTAGTTTCTGGACACGGGCCAAAACACCAGCATCTATTTTGGCCGTGCTTTCACTGATTGTGGTGTGTGTCCTTTTCTTTTTTCTCGGTAAATGGCAGTGGGACCGTACCCAAGACATTCTTGATGCTGAGAGAGCTGCCGCAATGGCAGCCGTACCGGTCAGTGAAATTGATCAACCATTGAACCCGCAGGACTACGGGAGAACCGTGACTGCAACAGGGTCCTACATTGACGCCGATCAAGTTCGAATCGGAAATAGGCTCTCGCGTGATTCGGTTGCAGGGGATTGGATTGTGTCGGCGTTGGAAATTGAATCGGGGCAGTCGATTGCCGTTGTGCGTGGTTGGGTGCCGCAAGGGCAAACGTTTGCCACCCCCGAGGGCAAGGTCAGCATTGAGGGTGTCTTGCAACCCAGTGATTCTTTCTATGATGCCGCAGGTGACCCGGGTAGGGAGATTGTGAGCATTGATTCGCAGCAGCTATCAGCACTGTGGAATACCAGGTTGCTTGAGGGGTACGTTGTTATTCAATCTCAGGCGCCAATGGGAATCAATTCACCTGAAAGCATTCCGCCAACCATTTCTACAGCAGATGTTGCGTTTCCGTTACAAAACTTCTTCTATGCAATTCAATGGTGGATTTTTGCCCTCTTTGCAGTTGTGATCTACATTCGATGGCTAGTCATTGGCAGTAAGTTGCGCACATGATTCAAGTAATGGGGGAGGCGCTGATCGACATCATTGTCTCTCCAGCCGGAGAAATTAATTCCGTTGTGGGTGGTGGCCCAGTCAATACTGCCCGCACCGTTGCCCGGTTGGGCACCGAAGTTTCTTTCATCGGCGGTATTTCCCAAGATGCTTTGGGCAAGCGGATACGACGATTGCTTGAAAGTGATGGCGTAAAAACCGCTATTGAACAGGATTGTGTGGCCCCAACAACTCTTGCAATTGCTTCATTAGATGATGAAGGTGCAGCTTCATATCAATTTCTCATTGAGGGAACTTCATCACTGTCGGTGACTCCTGAAATCGCATTGAAGGCCATGGATGCGAATGCCACAGCGATTCATATCGGAACGCTTGCATTCGTTTTTGAACCGTTGTCACATGCGACCCGATCCGTGGTGGCTGCGATGGGTGAAAATCAAATATTGATGGTGGACCCGAATGCCCGTCCAAGCGTGATGAAAGACCCATCGCAATTTTGGGAAACTTTCAACGCATCCCTTGGTCGCGCTGATGTGATCAAGTTTAGCGGTGATGATCTTGATTTCATGTTCCCTGAACTGAGCAACCAGGAGGCCGTGAGAGATATTTGCAGCAGATCACGGGCTGTTGTGCTGTTCACCGATGGCTCATACGGGGTTCAGGTATCCACGAATAATGAGGAATTTCACGTTGACGTCCCTGAAGTCGAAGTTGTCGACACGGTGGGGGCAGGTGACTCATTTAGTGGCGGTTTTCTCACTTATTGGGATAGTCACAATTGGAATCGAAGTCGACTGCAGGATGCCAACTCAATTCGCGCTGCTGTGGAGTTTGGTATCAAAGTGGCCGGATTGACCTGCCAGCGAGCTGGCGCCATGCCACCGTTCGCGCATGAATTAGTCTGAACGTAGGCTGCCGCTATGAACAAAATTCCGATAGCGCTGCTCGCATTTCGCATTATGGCGTGGGTTACGGGAGTAGTTCTGGCCTTTGCCTCCGTTTGGGCGCTCTACGGGTATCTTTTTTTGAATTACGGGACCGAAGGCGGCAAGCCACTCCTCTACAGCATTCTGTGGATTGCCCACGGCTGGTTGTATTTTGCTTACCTGATCGCCGCATTAAACCTCGCATTCCTACTGCGGTTCCCGATCCTTAAGACTTTGGCTTTGCTGCTCGCAGGAACAATTCCCTTTGCGTCTTTTTACGCTGACTTTGTTATGCACCGGTACGTGGCGTCACTTCCCGACAAAGTCGGAACGAAGTCCGTCAAGCAAGCTCCCAATCAATAGGGGTCTGGCCTCGTTGTCGGAGTAATTCATTCGTTTGGCTAAACGGTTTGCTTCCAAAAAAGCCTCGCCGTGCCGACAGTGGGCTGGGGTGTGGGCTCGTAATAACGAATCTCGAATCGAATCGGCTGCCATAGCTCTGGGCATCTTTTCCCCAGAGAATGGCGACGGGTGCCCCTTCTGGTCGATTTGTCAGTGCCGAAATGACCGAACTCGTGATCGGCTCCCAACCTTTCCCCCGATGACTGCCACTGGTGCCGCTACCCACGGTTAATACGGTGTTTAACAACAAAACACCCTGATCGGCCCATGGATTGAGGTCACCATGTGAAGGCGGTTCGACGCCAAGATCGGACTGCAACTCACTAAAAATATTCACCAGACTTCGTGGTAGACCGACACCAGGCGCAACAGAAAAGGCGAGACCAACGCTGTGGCCCGGAGTTGGGTAGGGATCCTGTCCAAGAATGACAACTTTCACCCGATTTAGGGGATGAGTAAATGCGCGCAAGACTTGTGAGGGCTCCGGTAACCATTGGCGCCCAGCCATCGTCTCGCCCTCAAGAAATTCACGCACGGCCGATATTTCAGCGCCAAGGCCCTCGAAAACGGGTAACCAACTGGGGTGCACGGGACCCTGGAAATCTGGCTGCATATAAAAAGATTAGATGATCAGTCCTACGTGCTTTTTACCCGTGCCAAAGCTTCAATTCGGTATTACAGTGGAATCATGTTGTGGTTTTGGGGAATAACGGCCGGTATTGCACTGGGCCTGGAGTTCGCCACGACCACGTTCTATTTCGGGTTATTTGCCGTTGGTGCAGCAGGGGGGCTCGCCACTGCTGCCATTGGAGCTCCTGTAGTCGTCCAAGTCTTGGTAACAGCCGCCATTACGTTATTTGGCATTGTTGCGATTCGCCCACTCGCGCTGAAACGGTTTGCCAGGGTTCCTATAGGCACTCGCACTGGAGTTGATGCACTCGTGGGCACCGAGGCGTTAACACTCATGAGTGTCACACTTCATGAAGGTCAGGTGAAACTTAAGGGAGAAACGTGGAGTGCGCGGCTTGATCCTGACCTTGCAATGGATCCGATTGGGCCCAATGCCCGGGTTGCTATTTCACGCATCGATGGCGCAACAGCGTTGATTTTCCCGCTCGACTAAAAATATTTAAGGAGTAGTTATGGACTTTGTTGGGGTTATTGCCGGTGTTGTCGCCGTTCTCGCGGTTTTGCTTCTCATGCTCTCGCGAACCATCGTGATTGTGAATCAAGCAAGTACGGCGGTGGTTGAGCGACTCGGGCGTTTCCAGCGAACTCTGACTCCGGGTTTGACAGTTCTTATTCCTTTCGTTGATCGCATCCGTGAGCGGGTTGACATGCGGGAGCAGGTTGCATCTTTTCCTCCTCAACCCGTGATCACCGAGGATAACTTGGTCGTTTCGATTGACACCGTTGTTTATTTCCAGGTCACTGACCCCAAGGCAGCGACCTATGAAATTTCGAGTTTCATTCTGGGAATTGAGCAGTTGACCGTTACGACCCTGCGCAACGTGATTGGGTCTATGGATCTCGAGCAAACCCTGACGTCGCGGGATTCGATCAATGGGCAATTGCGCGGGGTTTTGGACGAAGCGACCGGCAAGTGGGGGATTCGGGTTAATCGAGTCGAGCTCAAGGCTATTGACCCACCAAAGTCGGTACAGGAATCGATGGAAAAGCAACTCAAGGCGGAGCGGGAGCGTCGAGCGACTATTTTGATTGCAGAGGGTCAAAAACAGAGTTCAATTCTGACCGCCGAAGGAGAAAAGCAGAGTGCAATTCTTATGGCGGAAGGTTTTGCTCAGTCTGAAGTCGTCCGAGCTAGTGCCGACGCGGAGGCTCTCATTCTCCGGGCCGAGGGTGAAGCCGTGGCACTTGAAAAGGTTTACAGCGCGATCCATGAAGCTAACCCAAGTTCAGCTGCCCTTGCTCACCGATACCTCGAAACGCTCCCGGTGATGGCGCAGGGTGATTCAAATAAAATGTGGATTATTCCCAGTGAGTTGACCGGTGCAATGGATGTTTTGAAAAAAGGATTTGCTAAAGAATAATCAAAATCGCAATTGCAATTGCGACGGCACTCAAAATTAACACTGAGGAAAGTGCACGTGAGGGGCGCCAACCCGATGAGGCACTCTTTTGATTGGCTAATTCACCCAAGGTCGCATTACGATCGATTGCTTGATCGTATTCCTTTTTTGCTCCTTCAAACACATTACCTCCTTTAGGTTCCTATCCTTGCATATCCCATTTACGTTAATTCGGATACGCTGCAACACGTGAATCGACTTGGGCAATCCACATCGCCGTACCTGTTGCAGCACGCTGAAAACCCCGTTGATTGGTGGGAATGGACACAGGAATCATTTGAAGAGGCACGTATACGCGATGTGCCCATATTCCTGAGCATCGGTTATTCAGCCTGCCACTGGTGTCACGTAATGGCCCATGAGTCATTTGAGAATCCGGAAGTTGCGAAATTTCTTAACGAGCATTTTGTGAACATCAAAGTCGACCGCGAAGAGCGTCCTGACATTGATTCGATCTACATGGAAGCTACGGTTGCTATGACTGGGCATGGAGGCTGGCCTATGTCTGTTTTCCTCGACCATGACGGACGTCCGTTCTACACGGGGACTTATTTCCCACCAACACCGCATCATGGGATGCCAAGTTTTGGTCAATTAATTGAATCTATTTCAGACACCTGGGTTCAACGCAAGCCAGATATTTTGCAGGCGGGTGAGCGGATAATTGCTGCGCTGGAAAGTCGAAGTGAGGGATTTGAATTAACAGACCTTTCAACACTGAACAATAAACAGGGGATTGAATATTTGCGTGGCGCGGTCAACGGTTTGCAGCAATCATTTGATGGCGAGAGTGCTGGTTTTGGTCGCGCTCCAAAATTTCCGCCGTCAATGATCCTTGAGTTTTTGTTACGAATGACCTTGGACACCCAGGTGGGTGAACAGGCGGAACGCATGGCATTCACAACCCTTGAGGCCATGGCTCGTGGTGGGATTTATGACCAAATCGGTGGTGGTTTTGCGAGGTACAGCGTCGATGAAGCGTGGGTGGTACCGCATTTCGAAAAAATGTTGTACGACAATGCATTGCTCATTCGGGTCTACGCACATTGGTGGCGACTGACAGGTAATCCACTTGCGGAAAGGGTTGTGCGTGAAAGCATTGGATTTCTCTTACGGGAAATGCGAACACCACAGGGCGCATTCGCATCTGCATTGGATGCCGACAGTGAAGGCGTAGAGGGAAAATTCTATGCCTGGACACCGGGTGAAATTGCCGAGGCTGTTGGTGCTGAAACTGCAGATGCCGCCTGTGAAATGTTTGAGGTCACGCAGTCGGGAACTTTTGAGCACGGTAACTCAACATTGCAATTGCTAACGGACCCTCAAGATCAGGATCTGTGGTCCAAGTTACGAACGCAGTTATTCGCAGCACGGAGTAAAAGGATCCGCCCAGGGCAAGACGACAAAGTTGTAGCGTCGTGGAATGGTCTGACCATTTCTGCACTAGCCGAAGCGGGATCTATTTTTGGTGAACCCGAGTGGATTGAAGCCGCAGAGGCTGCAGCCGACTGCGTGATCGGTGTTCATTTCGGAGCAGGGGAGCGGGTTCGCAGCATGTCGCGCACTTCCCGTGATGGCGTTCCTGGGAAGAATTCAGGAGTTCTGGATGACTACGCAAATATGTCAGAGGGTCTATTAACTCTGCATGAAGTCACGGGCGAGCCTGAGTGGCTTTTATTGGCTAGAACGCTCCTGGACACTGCGCTTGAGGTGTTCGACGACGGTGAAGGTGGATTCTTCGACACTTCGATCAATGCTGAGAAGTTGATTCGTCGGCCGCGTGAGTTTTCCGACAATGCGGAACCATCCGGTTGGCTAGCAATGGCTAATCTCCTTGTTCGATTCAGCGCACTGGCACCAGTTGATTATTTGCCACTGCGAACAAGAGCTGAACTTGCATTAGGGGTTGTTCCTGCGTTCGCATTAAGCGCTCCGAGGTCGGTGGGCTGGGGACTTGTCGCACTTTGGTCATTGGTGGAAGGCCCATGGGAGGTTGAGGTCAGTGGACCGGCAAGTGCACAATTCGCCCACATAGCAGCGTTATCACCTCGATGCCCGGAGGTTCGTTGGTCAGACGGGAGCGCAGATCAGGCGCAGGTGTGTAGATTCACCATTTGCGAGTTTCCGACAAGTAGTCCTCGAAAACTTGCCGAATTCCTGAATGTTGGGTCACATCTTCACCACTTAATATCTGTTGAGGAGTAACCTAGGTGGTCTAACTCTGCTCATATCGCGATGATGGAAGGACGGGGTGCAGGTGGGTCTTAAAGATCTCGTCTACGGTGTCTATGAACGCAACCTTGCGGCCCAAATTCCACCAGATCGGATGCCTCGCCACGTTGGTGTGATCCTTGATGGCAATCGCCGGTGGGCCACTGCTCAGGGATCGACCTCAGCCAAAGGCCACGAGGCAGGTGCCGCCAAAATCGTTGACTTCCTCGGGTGGTGTGATGAATCCGGTGTTGAAGTTGTCACGCTGTGGCTGTTGTCAACTGACAATTTGAGCCGCCCTGAAGTTGAATTAGAGAAACTCATGACGATCATTGAGTCAACGGTGAGTAATTTGGTCATGGAGGGGCGCTGGCGGATTCATCCCGTCGGGGCGCTTGATCTACTCCCAGCGCACACGGCCAATCTCTTGAAAGAATCGGCTGAGGCGACGGCGGATATAAACGGATCACTCGTGAACGTAGCGGTGGGGTATGGCGGACGCCGCGAAGTCGTTGACGCGGTGCGATCACTGCTCGCTGATCATGCGAGCCAGGGAACCAGTCTGGATGAACTCGCCCAACTCATTGACGTCGACCACATTGCCGAGCACCTTTACACCAAGGGTCAGCCGGACCCTGATCTCGTCATTCGCACATCCGGTGAGCAAAGGCTCTCTGGGTTCCTATTGTGGCAAAGTGCTCATTCTGAGTTCTATTTCTGTGAGGCATTTTGGCCAGACTTCCGTCGAATTGATTTCTTGCGAGCGGTGCGCGCCTACGCCGAGCGAAATCGGCGTTACGGAGCCTGACAAGCCCTGACGTTTGAATTATGAGGCTGGCTCTGAGGAGGCCGCGTCAACTGTGCACTTTTTGTTCGCATTGTTGACTTCTTGACGCGGCGTGTCGGCAAAAAATTAAAGAAGGTCAGGCCTAGCGTTGGAGAATTCGCAGGCCCAACAGGCTCCCGAAAGCCAACCGGGCAGACAGGAGCCCATCGCGTGCCCAATTCGATCTCAGCCCGCAGAACATATGTAATTGATACTTCTGTTTTACTTTCGGACCCGAGGGCGATACTGAGATTTGATGAACATGATGTCGTGATTCCTATTGTTGTGGTCACTGAACTTGAAGCAAAGCGCAGTCACCCTGAATTAGGTTATTTCGCACGCAATGCACTTCGCCTTCTTGACGACTTTCGAATAGAGCATTTTCGACTGGATACACCAATACCGACGGGAGATCGCGGGGGAAGTGTTCGAATTGAGTTGAATCATTCCAATGTTGATGTTCTTCCCAGCGGACTTCGCCTAGGGGACAATGACACTCGGATATTGGCTTTAGCAAAAAACTTGAGTCTCGAAGGGCTCGACGTTGTCCTGGTAAGCAAGGACTTGCCTATGCGGGTTAAGGCGAGTGCGGTTGGGATTGCCGCGGAAGAATACAAAGCTGAACTGGTTTTCGAATCTGGATACACGGGGATGGCCGAAGTTGAAATCGAAAATCATGAGTTGGATGAACTTTTCGAACAGGGATTTCTCGAGCACGATATTGCATTCGATTACCCGTGTCATTGTGGCTTGGTGCTCCTATCGGATCGGGGTAGTGCATTGGCACGGGTTAGTGCCGACAAATCCCTCAAACTTGTTCGCGGGGACCGTGAAGCTTTTGGTATTCGCGGGCGCAGTGCCGAGCAACGGGTAGCGCTGGACATTTTGCTTGACCCGGGGGTGGGAATTGTTTCCCTTGGCGGTCGTGCGGGCACGGGAAAGAGTGCACTTGCATTATGTGCTGGCTTGGAATCAGTCATGGAGCGTCAGGCCCACAAAAAAGTTGTCGTGTTTCGGCCCCTTTATGCGGTTGGTGGGCAGGATCTCGGATACCTTCCCGGATCCGAGTCGGAGAAAATGAATCCCTGGGGACAGGCTGTTTTCGACACGTTAGGCGCAATTACCTCTTCCAATGTCATCGACGAGATTGTTGACCGAGGGATGCTAGAAGTTTTGCCTTTGACGCATATTCGTGGGCGCAGTCTGCATGATGCTTTTGTGATCGTGGAGGAAGCTCAATCACTCGAGCGCAATGTGCTGCTCACGGTACTTTCCCGGATAGGCAAAGATTCACGGGTTGTGATGACCCACGATATTGCCCAGCGTGACAACTTACGCGTTGGCCGATACGACGGGATTGTGGCTGTGGTTGAGAAACTGAAAGGTCATCCGCTTTTTGCTCATGTCACCCTAAATAGGAGTGAGCGCTCGGAAATCGCAGCCCTTGTCACCGAGCTACTCGAGGACTATCCAACCGCGTAATGTGACATAGGTCATATCCGTCATGTGTGCCATTCCCCCTAAGAAAACCGGGAAATTCTTACTTTAGCCCTAAAAAGTGAGCCGTAACACGCCATTTCAGGGTGACAAATGTCAGTTTTTGAGGCACGGTGTGAACCGTTCGTTTTTCCATGAAAGGTATTTGTGAGCAAATTCGCGAGGTTGGGCAGGAACGTTGGGCTCGGGGCACTCGCCTTGGCCCTAGCGCTTCCGACCAGTTCAGCATTCGCGGAGGAACCGGCGCCTGTTGTGCCTGAGCAACCAATTGTGGTTGAGATCGATCCGGCAATTCCGGTTGGAGATGAAGGCAATGATCCGGCTGCAGGCGAGGCCGTGAGCCGACAGGTGCGCATTGCGGTAGAAACGGCTCACGCATTCGGCTCTCCGGAATCGCGTGATTTGATCGGTTATGAATTAAGCCTTTATCAAGGCAAGTGGTACATGCCTAATCGCGAAAAAATGCGTAAATGTTTATCAAAACTTGAATCCCACCATCACTACAAGGCCGGCGGCTACTACCAGGGCGCCTACCAATTCTCGAAGGCCCTTGCTCAGGGTGTGACCTGGATGATGCAACCGGAAGTGAAGAAAGAAATGGGCGATGCTGGTGTCGACCTCATCCAAAAGTTGCGGAAAACCCCGATGAAAAAGTGGAATCGCTACTGGCAGGATCGAGCCTTTTGGACCGTTTGGAATGAAGGCAAGGGCAAGAATCACTGGCGAGCTGGACAGGGACGCTGCTTCTAGTCGTTCACTTGCTACTTTGGTGGACCGATGGGAATGTTTGTCGCAATTGGCCTTAGCGTCTCGGCAAAGAAATCATTACCTTTGTCATCCACGACCACGAACGCGGGGAAGTCAACGACATCAATCTTCCAGACAGCTTCCATGCCTAATTCAGGAAAGTCGAGCACTTCAACTTTCTTAATATTGTCTTGAGCCAGCCTTGCTGCTGGCCCACCGATTGAACCGAGATAAAAGCCTCCGTTATCTTTGCACGCGCGCGTGACTGCTTGACTTCGATTTCCTTTGGCCAACATGACCATGGAACCTCCGGCCTTCTGGAACTGATCAACATAGGAATCCATTCGACCTGCGGTCGTTGGACCAAAAGAGCCAGAAGCCATTCCAACGGGTGTTTTTGCCGGACCTGCGTAGTAAACCGCGTGATCTTTTAAGTAGTCGGGCATTGCTTCACCACGATCCAACATGGCTTTTATTCTGGCGTGCGCGAGATCGCGAGCAACCACGAGTGAGCCGGTGAGCGAAACACGGGTGCGAATAGGAAGTTTGCTTAATTGGTCGCGAACCTCATTCATTGGTGCGTTGAGATTGATGTGCACCGTGGTGTCATCAAGATGAGTGTCTTCGACTTCCGGTAAATAATGCGCTGGTTCAGTTTCAAGTTGTTCGAGAAACACTCCCTCGGGAGTAATTTTTGCCTTAGCTTGACGGTCTGCCGAACAGGAAACTGCGATTGCTACCGGGCAAGAAGCTCCATGGCGTGGTAACCGAATAACGCGAACATCATGGCAGAAATACTTCCCACCGAACTGGGCGCCGATGCCAAATTCTTGGGTCTGCAGGAATACTTCATGTTCCATCTCTAAGTCTCGGTAACCGCGACCATCGGGTGATCCGTGAACAGGAAGGCCGTCAAGATAATGCGCGGAAGCGAGCTTCGCGGTCTTTAATGCGTATTCCGCACTGGTTCCACCAACAACAATTGCCAGATGGTACGGAGGGCAGGCGGCCGTTCCAATCGAGCGAAGTTTCTCATCAAGAAACGAGGCGAACTTGGTGGGATTAAGCAGTGCAGCGGTTTCTTGATAAAGGAAACTCTTATTCGCACTTCCACCACCCTTGGCCATGAATAGAAATTCATAGGATTGGGTTTTGTGGGGATCGGAGTAGATTTCAATTTGAGCGGGCAGATTCGTTCCAGTGTTTCGCTCCTCCCACATGCTCAGAGGTGAGAGTTGCGAATAGCGCAGGTTGAGTTGGGCGAAAGCATCGAATACGCCACGGGAAATATCTTCACTGTCCTGGCCGGGGGTAAGTACAAATTGGCCACGTTTACCCATAATAATTGCGGTGCCAGTGTCTTGGCACATGGGCAAAACGCCACCCGCCGAAATGTTTGCGTTTTTGAGAAGGTCCAGAGCAACAAAACGGTCGTTGGGACTGGCCTCGGGGTCATCGAGAATCTTTTTCAGTTGTGCAAGGTGATCGCTGCGCAGCAGATGCGAGATGTCCCGCATTGCAGCAAAAGTCAACGCGGTTAACGCACTTGATTCAACCCGCAAAAACTCATGATCACCCAGTTGTTCAACGCTCACACCGTCGGTGGTCAGAAGTCGATACTGGGTTGAGTCAGTACCAAGGGGCAGCTGGTCGGTATAGACGAATTCGCTCACAGGAACAGCCTAGGCTGGCGAGCCCACTGCCGTTTTCACCAGCCCGGAGTTTTCGATAGGAGTACCAACCTGTGCCGCAGCCACATTTAACGGACGGGATCGATCAAAAATTGTCGGGGAGAACCACTGTTGAGTACTGTGAATCGGGCGCGTAATGGTGTTCGCTTTTAATGACACGGATTGTCTTGCTCTTGCTTCGCATCACAATTGAGTTGGTTGTGGGACCTTGTGGGCTATAGCGAACACCTTCGAGCAATTCACCGTCTGTGATCCCGGTTGCACAGAAAAAGTTGTTATCACCGGTGACCAGATCACGGGTTCCCAGTATCCGATCGAGATCATGACCAGCATTGATTGCCTTATCTCGCTCCAGATCATTGGTAGGCCACAGTTGTGCTTGGATTTCGCCACCAAGGGCAGTCAGAGCGCACGCGGTAATAATTCCTTCAGGTGTTCCGCCGATTCCCATTAAGACATCAATTCCGGTATTTGGTCGAGCGGCCATTACGGCTCCAGCGACGTCACCATCAACGATAAATTTGATTCGTGCGCCAGCTTCTCGGATTTCGCGTACGAGATCGTCGTGGCGCGGTCGATCCAACACACACACGGTAAGTTGGGAAACCGATTCACCCTTAGCCTTTGCAATTTGCGCAAGATTCCACGCCGTCGGTGCTTCGATGTCAATTGACCCGGCTGCTTCAGGGCCAACAACCAACTTTTTCATGTAAAAGACTGCACTGGGATCAAACATGGTTCCACGTTCGGCGACCGCAATTACGGAAATCGCATTCGGCATACCTTTGGCTGCCAGCGTCGTGCCATCAATAGGGTCTACAGCGACATCGGCGGCCGGACCGCTGCCGTCACCAATCTGTTCACCGTTAAATAGCATGGGAGCTTCATCTTTTTCGCCTTCACCAATTACCACGATTCCGTTCATGCAGACTCCGCGGACTATCGTGCGCATGGCGTTGACGGCGGCTCCGTCGGCCCCATTTTTATCCCCTCGACCCACCCAGCGGGCAGCAGCCATGGCCGCAGCCTCGGTAGCTCGCACCAATTCAAGGGCCAGATTTCTTTCCGGAACCGCTGCAGACTGTGCTTGATCTCCGCTCATAGACGCAGCGTAGCGGTGTTGAGTGAGCCAGAACGTGACTGATGATCCATTATTAGAGGGTGAGTACGCCAGTTCCAACGGGAAAGCGCAATGCGCGGATGCGTCAAACCGTGGGAGACATGGTGCGATCTCTCGCAGTAGTCCTTGGAGTAATTGGATTAATCATGTTGTTGACCTGGCGACCCAACCCGGATCCGGTCCGTGAAGTTGATCCTTTGCCACAATTTTCACTGGCCAGCGGGCAGGCTGACTTCCCCGTTGTTGTCCCTGAAATTGAGGGGTTGCGGGCGACCAGTGTCCGTTGGGAGCCCACGCAGTATTCACGGGAGGCACCTGTTTGGCATGTGGGCTATGTGACGCCGGGAGATGAATACTTAAAAATCACCCAATCCGCTGCCTCAAATGAAGAGTTTTTAAAAAATGAACTCCTTGGTGTTTATGGTGAGGGCGAGAAATCAATCTCTAACGAAAATTGGTTGGTCTTTGAAGGCCCAGATTCGCGGGCATTAGTCAATGTGACACCGGAGGTAACGACAGTAGTTAGTGGAACAGTCACATTGCCAGAACTTGAAGCCGCAGTTAGTTCACTGACGACTAGCCCTGATCTGGATTAATTCTCTCACTAGCCGCGTTCAACCATTTTTCACAGATTTTAGCCAGCACTTCACCTCTTTCCCAAAGAGCAAGGGACTCTTCAAGGCTTTGCCCACCGCGCTCGAGTTGCGAGGCGATACTTGCCAGTTCGTCTCGTGCCTGTTCGTATCCAGGCTCTTCGCTTTTCGCCATCATGGTTCCTTACTTGTTGGACTGTTTTCGGTTTGCAGAAAATTCACCGATATTTACGCGAATCAGTACTTCTTCACCAGCTGCAACTTGGGCTTCGTCACGAACTATCTTTCCCGAATTGTCAGACACGATTGCATAGCCACGTTCAAGGGTTGCTGACGGGGAAAGTGCCCGAACCTGCGCACGTAGGTGTTTGACCGTTGTCAATTCGGAATCGACTAAATGCGTCAATCGTTGTGTCATTCGATTGCGAATCTCATTCAGCTTAACCCGGTTAATGTCCAAAGCATTTGAAATTGAGCGGTTGTTTCGCGCCCGAAGGTCAGCGACATTCTTGCGCTCTTCAATGACTGAAGGAACTATGCGTTTCGCGGCATCGGTTGGCGTGGATGCTCGCAGGTCTGCAACAAAATCCAAAAGAGGAGTGTCCTGCTCGTGTCCAATCGCGCTAACGATTGGGGTAGTTGCCAAACTAACTGCTCGGACTAATGCTTCATTACTAAAAGGCAGCAAGTCCTCCATGCTGCCACCTCCCCGAGCGATCACGATCACATCAAGTTTGAGCAGATCCAGTTCCTGAAGCGCTGCGGTAACTTCGCCGACTGCACTGACTCCTTGCACGGCAACTTCGCGAATTTCAAAGTCTGAGGCAGGCCATCGTTCCTTGGTGATTGTGAGAACGTCATGCATTGCATCGCTCGCCCGCCCTGTGATCAGCCCTATCCGCCTCGGGAGGAAAGGAAGTAGTTTCTTTCGTTCAGGTAAAAAAAGCCCTTCGGCAGCTAGCTTGCCTTTCAGCGCTGCTAATTGAGCCAGTAATTCACCAAGCCCGACAGCTCGAATCTCACGGGCGACTATTTGCAATGATCCCTGCTTGGCCCAAAAATCACACCGGCCATAAATGATGATTCGTTGCCCTTCCGCCAACGGGGGATCCATTGCGCCGATTAGTCCCGAGTTCACCATGACTTTAAGCGAAAACTGAGCGTCTGTGTCGCGAAGTGTGAGGAACTGCACGCTGGCGCCCGGGCGGACCCGATATTGGGCGACCTGCCCCTCAATCCAAATGGAACTCAACCGATTGATGTAGTCCGTGAGCAGCTGAGAGATCACGCGTACTGATGCGGGTGATTGCTCCGAAGTCTCCAAGGCCACGTGCGCAGCCTAGGCGGGGAGTAGGAGGTATGCCTACGATAGAGGCATGGCTTCGACAAAAAAGGTCCTATTGGCGGCCCCCCGTGGTTATTGCGCGGGAGTTGATCGCGCAATTCTTACGGTTGAGAAGGCGCTGGATCTCTACGGTGCTCCGCTGTACGTTCGCAAGGAGATTGTTCACAATAAATTCGTTGTCGAGTCGTTGCAGGAGCGTGGCGTGATTTTTGTCGATGAACTCGATGTGGTTCCGGAGGGCTCGACAGTTATTTTCTCGGCCCATGGTGTTGCTCCCAGCGTGCACGAGGAAGCGGCCGAACGCTCTCTCAAGACAATCGATGCGACTTGTCCGCTGGTAACAAAAGTGCACGCCGAGGCAAGGCGTTTCTCGAATGAAGGGCTCGACATCATTCTGATTGGTCACGCTGGACATGAGGAAGTAGAAGGAACGATGGGGGAAGCCCCAAATTCAATCACGCTAGTGCAGAACCCAGAAGAAGCA
>Ga0129324_10000514_pt1 | contig 28028 bp, 23 predicted proteins | sample CPBDNA_7_FD_96879 | JGI IMG/M metagenome (GOLD analysis project Ga0129324, IMG submission 96879) | Freshwater to marine salinity gradient microbial communities from Chesapeake Bay, USA - CPBay_Spr_15_0.2_DNA | ecosystem: Environmental > Aquatic > Marine > Coastal | place: USA: Chesapeake Bay...
GCGCGCGGGGTCTGTCCACGGGCCTATTGTGTCTGGGATACCAGACTGAAGGAGCACCGCGTGGGCAAAGTACCGGCCGCCAGTCACACGCTGGCGATCCTTCGCACCCTCGCCAGCCGAGGGGCGTGTTCGGCGAGCACCCTGGCAGCAGACCTCCAGCTGCCCCGAAGCACCGTGTACCACCTGCTCGCCACTCTGCGGGAGACAGGATTCGTGGTGCATCGAGAATCCGAACGCCGGTGGAGTCTGGGCCCCAGCGCCGTCGACGTGGGCCTGGCCGCACTTCGACAGGATCCCCGCGACATCGTTGTTCGACCACATTTGATTCGCCTCGCCGAACAGGTCAATGAAACCGTTCATCTCGGCGTTCTCCAGGGTGCGGAAGTGTTATATCTGATGAAAGAGTCCCGACCGGGAATAAGTGCCGCGCCCACCCTCATCACCGCTGTTGGAGTACGCCTGCCGGCCACAACGACCGCAAGTGGTCGCGCGATCCTGGCGCGGCTCCCGTTTGAACAGGTGCGGGCCCTCACCGCCACGCCCACAGCATTTGTCTCCCGCACCGAGCGCGGCCCCAGATCACTTTCGCAATTACGTTCAGTGCTCGATCGTGAGCGACGACAGGGGTACAGCGTGGAAATAGGCGAAATCATGCTCGATCACGCGTCGATCGCGGCACCAATACTTGATGTTCGCCAGCAACCAACAGCAGCAGTCAGTGTGACCGTGCGCTGCAGCGAAGCAGATTTTGCCGACCGCGTTGACGACCTATCAGCCGCCGTCATCGCCACTGCGGAACGAATCAACGCGGCGCGGTAATTTCCACGGGTTTGCTTCCTGCAGTGCCACCGGAAGCAGTGCATCGGGGATCGACTGCCACGCGACCGGGCGCAGGAAACGATCAATCGCGAATGAGCCCACGCTCGTCGTGTCGGGGCGCGTCGAAGCAGGGAACGGTCCACCGTGTTGCATGGCCCAGGTAACTGCAACTCCGGTCGGCCACTCGTTAAACAACACGCGACCGGCCAGGCTGGCAAGGCGATCAAGCAGCCTCGGCAGTTGTGGTTCATCACCTTGGGCTTGAACGCCGGCGGCCAATACACCCGGTAGCTCATCGAGAAGATGAGTTAACTGCTCGTCGGTGTCATACTCCACCAGCATTGCCATGGGCCCGAAGCATTCGTCAAGAAGAGCCGGGTGATCGCTCACGTGCGACGCCGATACTGACAGCAGAGTCGGGGTGACCTCGCGGGTGTCTGGATCTGTTTGTCCCACATGAATCACCTCCACCGCGTCGATGTTCATGCGCTCGGTGACTCCGGCCACAAAGGCCTTTTGGATCGCATCGGTCAACATCGACTGACCTGCGGCCTCGTCGAGTTGTGCCGCCAGTAAATCGTGCAACTCCTGATCACGCGGAACAATGAGTACACCGGGTTTCGTGCAAAACTGACCGGCGCCCAACGTAAATGAACCAATGAACCCCGTGGCGATCTCATCCCTTCGCTCGGCCAATGCCGCGGCCGTAACAATAATCGGATTGATACTGCCCAGTTCACCGAAAAACGGAACAGGCCGCGGTCGCTGTGCCGCGATGGCCGCAAGTGCGAGACCCCCCTGCTGACTACCTGTGAAAGCGACCGCATTGATTCGATCATCATTAACCAGATCGATCCCCGCCTGAACATCAGTGTCGATCATCGTGAGCATGCCGCTGGGCGCACCAGCTCCAGACAGCGCCTGCTGCGCCACAGCCATGACCGTTGCGCTCAATCGTGGATGCCCGGGGTTGGGCTTGACCACAACTGAACACCCTGCGGCAAGCGCCGAAGCAGTGTCATTACCCAAGACCGAGAACGCGAAAGGGAAATTACTTGCCGCGAAGACAGCCACGGGCCCCAGAGGTGTCTGCATGCGTCGCAGATCTGGTCGCGGCGGAGTTGTCGTCGGATCGGCAGGGTCAATGACAACACCCAGGTAGGAACCCTCGCGAATAGTCGCGGCCATCAGCCGCAACTGGCCGCTGGCTCGCCCGACCTCGCCGCTCAATCGCAACTGCGGAAGATGAGATTCGGTCATAGCAATGGGCACCAATTGGTCTCGCGCCTCATCGAGTGCATCGGCGAGCACCACCAGTAGGTCTGCCCGCTGACTTGGCGACATCCGTGCCAATACTGGCGCCGCCAACTGTGCTGCGGCACAGGCTTTCTCTACCGAAACTACCGGACTCATTAACTACTCCCTATGCCAGATTGATGTCGCCGGGATAACAGGGCGCTGACCACCGCGTCCTCCCAGCCCATGCCCATACTTTTGAACACGCGGGCGCCGGTGCGTGGTGCAGGCGAGCGCACAAGCTCAAGTAGATCTGCGTCAATATCTTGCCCGCTCATGAGGCCATCGGCGATCGGCAGCGCAATGTCACCGGCCTCTCGTAACGCCGCCTCGCGATTTTCGACAGCCACAAATGCTCGCGCGACAAGCGCCCCAGGCAACTCGCGAACATCTGGGGCATGCGCGCCGACTGCAACGGCTGCTAGGTCGTGGCCGGGGTCAGCGAAGAGAGGTTCCGTGGCCGTGGTGGCGCACACAACGATGTCGGCGCCGCGCAGGTGCGCATCAGCATCGCTAGAACGTACAAGGTCGATCTGCACGTGCGGGTGTCGTGCCCGCGCTTGAGTGAGCACGTCGGCTGCGCGCTCGGGTCGGCGGGCTACCACAATGGCACGGGTAATGGGCCACTCCGCGATGACCGCGTCGAGGTGAGCACTCCCCTGCGGTCCGCCGCCAAAAACCACCAGCGTTGACGAATTCGGATCCGCTAGCGCTCGTAGCGCCACGATGCTGATCGCCGTTGTGCGCATCACGGTAAGCGCAGCAGCGTCCATGATCACCGTGGGAGCAAGTGTCACCGGATCGAAAACAAGATGAACGCCCTTGATGCGTGGCGGTGGGCCATCGGCATCCGCCATGATCGTCACAATCTTTATGGTCGGAATTCCCGTTGTCCTGCTTGGCATAATGAGCATCTCGCCATTAGGTAGCTCCATGAATTCCCGCGGCGGATCCGCAAGTCCAGGCATCCCCGAGCGCAGCGCTGCTTCAAGTGCATCGGCGCATTCGGTGATCGTCGCACTAGCAAATGTGGCAGCAGCGTCAAGGTACTGGGGTATCACGCGCGGCCCTGCTTGGCTACTGCTCCGAGCGGAATCGGCACGCCGATCGGACGATTCGCCGCGGCCTTCTGCGAGGCAACCGACGTCGGGCCAGGACACAACCCCTCAACGGTGTAGGAGCACATTCGACCCTGACACCAGCCCATGCCAGCGCGAGTCAGCAACTTGATCGCACGCGCATCCGTGGCTCCGAGGTCATCTCGGGCCTCCAGCACGGTGGTAAGTGATACCTCCTCACACCGACACACCATGGTGTCACCGGTCTGTTCTGCTACCCATGCAGTAGGCGTGGGAAAAGAAAGCGCGAGTGCCTTTGCGAATCGGCGCAGATGGCCGCGTCGGCGATACAAACCCGTCATCACTTTGCTGTCGGGCTGCGTGCGCTGACCATCAGTTCGTAGCAGATGACACGCCTGAATACCGGCGATACGGCCCTCGACCGCAGCCAGGTCAACGCCACCGACGCCCGTTGTTTCACCAGCGGCCAGCACCCTGGGCACAGAAGTCATCTGATTGTCGTCAACGCACACAGCAAGACCACCGTCAGCCGATTGCACCGCTTCGCAATCCAATTGCATCAATAGGTCAAGCTGCGCGGTGAAGCCGAAGCCGAGCGTGACGCAATCAACTTCAAAAGTGCGAGCAGACCCCTCGATCGGTCGCCATTGCTCATCTACTCGATGCACAACTGCTGATGCCACCGCCGCATCATCTTCGGCGCCATGAATCTCGGTGACGCGATGACCGGTGAGATACGGAATGCGGTGCCGAGCCAGGATCGCCGCAAATTTAAGCGCCTCGCCTGATTTCATCAGTCCCGTCGGCATTAGTTGAGCGGCATGTCGAATCAACCGGCGAGGTTGATTTGCTTCAATCACGGCAGCGACCTCGCCACCAGCCTGCACGATCGCGGCGGTCACCGCAAGTAGAAATGGTCCGGTGCCCGTCACCAGCGTGCGTCGTCCTGGCAGTACTCCACTGCCCTTGATGAGCGACTGAGCACCACCACCGGCCATCACACCAGGCCGCTGCCACCCGGGGATAGCCAGTTGTCGATCGACGGCGCCGGTGGCAACAACAAGCACCCGCGTGGATACGGCATGAAGATCGTTGCGGTGGCGTTCATCGCCGCGCAGTCGCACCACTACTAGATCACCATCAAGATCGGCGGCATACGCCTGCCAACCCATGTACGTCGCGATGTTCGCCCATCGTTGCGCGTCAGTCGTTCCGGCCGGAAAGTAAGGTGGGTCTTTCACTCCACGCCGGTGATACTGGCCGCCCGGTCGCGCATTGGCGTCGATCACGACGACTCGATTACCGTCTGCTGCAGCCTCATAGGCGGCACTGAGCCCAGCTGCCCCGGCACCGATTACCAGCACGTCACACTCTGCTGCTAACTCAGTCATTAGTTGCACCACCCTGGGTGGTGATTGCATCTCCGGGTTCAACCGTCACCAGGCAGGCGCGCACATTGGGTTCACCATTGAGCATGACCAGGCAGTCGAAACACGCCCCAATGCCACAAAAGAGGCCGCGCGGCGCTTGACCGTGTCGAGTTGTTCGCCAGGCCCGGAGTCCGGTCGACATCATGGCGGCTGCGACGCTCATGCCCGGGCTCACCTGCACAGGGCGACCATCAATCACAACCGTGCAGAGCGGATCAGACATGGAGGGCTCCAAACCTTTCGGCGGCGAATGGTTGCAGGTCAATGGATGTTGTTTGGCCCATGACAGACTGGGCAATGACGTGTCCCGTTGCGGCAGCCAGGCCTACCCCCGCACCCTCGTGACCACAGGCATGAAGAAGCCCGGGCACCCGAGCATCCGGGCCGATGACGGGCATGTGGTCGGGACAATATGGTCGAAATCCACCATAGGTCCGCATCAAGGCCACTTTTTCCAGCACCGGAAATAACTGCAGGGCTTGAGCTGCCAGCGTCGACACAATGGACCAGTCACGCGTGCGATCAAAGCCGACCCGCTCGCGACTTGCGCCGATCAGGATCGTGCCACTTTCGGTGCCCTCTACAACAGCGGCGGTCTGCAGCGATGCTTCATCGCTTGCCACGTTGGCCACGTATTGAGCCGAATAGACCTTTCGGTGAACGGTGGTTGGTAAGGGCTCGGTCACCAGAATAAATCCTCGACGAGGCAGGATCGGCACTTCAACTCCGGCCATCGCTGCAATCTGACCGCCCCAGGTGCCAGCAGCATTGACCACAATCGGTGCCCACAGAGTTTCACGTGCTGTCTCCACGCCCGTCACTGCGCCACCGTCGCCTTGGCGAATACCGACGACATCGGTGTTGGTGTGCAGAGTAATTCGACCAACCCGTACACCACGGGCGATGAGGTGCGCTGCGGCCAGCATCGGCTGGGTTTGCATGTCTTGTGGGTAGTAAATGGCCCCGGCGACCTCAGGATTCAAATGTGGTTCGAGCGCCAGCAGATCACCGCCCGTGACCTCCGTGGCGATAACGCCGGAGTCACGCTGCTTGGCGGCAAACTGCTGGAGATGTTCGAAGGTGGAGGGGTCGTAGCCGACCGCGATGCCGCCCTTGGCTTCTAACTCACACGCCGACCCAATCACGTCAATGAGCTCTGTCCAAAGCCGTTGACTTAGTAAGGCCAGATCAAGTTCAGCTCCCGGTTCTTTATCGGACACCAGAATGTTTCCTTCACCGGCGCCAGTCGTGCCAGCTGCAACACTGCCGCGATCGACGACTCCCACACACAGGCCAGCCTCAGCCAAATAATGGGCGCAGCAGGCGCCGACTACCCCTGCACCAATCACAATGGCGTCGTAGTTCTGTCCGCTAGGCATGGTGACGCGCCCAACTTCCGCGCACATGGTCGAGGTGATGGTGCATAAGGTCTGCAGCCGCATCCGCATCCCCTCGCGCTACCGCCTCGAGCAGTTCGATGTGCTCCAGAGCAGATGGCACCAGGTTGCCCTCGGCTGCCAAGGCACCCAGGGCGTATAGGCGACTTTGAGTACGCAGAGAGTCAACGATGGTGACAAGCCGCTCATTACCTGCCGCTGAGAGCAATCGCAGATGGAACTCGCGATCCCCCTCCAAGTAGGACACAAGATCCGCATCCATTGCGGCCACACGCACCCGCTCAGCGATCTGGCGTAGTTCGTCGAGTTCACCGGCCGCGATCGTGCCGCTAATGCGTGCGACGACAGGTACCTCGAGGAGCCGACGTACCTCAGCCAGAGCGTCTAGATCACCGGCAGACATCTCAACCACGCGAAAGCCCTTGTTGGGGACCGCCGCCACAATCCCCTGCTGCACAAGATCAAGCATCGCCTCACGAACCGGAGTCGCGGATACCCCGAATTGTTCGGCCAACGTGGGCACCGAGTAGGTAATCCCGGGCATAAGCTCACCGGCGATGAGCGCCGAGCGCAACCGTGCTCCGACCTGTTGCCGGAGCGAAAGTCCGGCGCGGCTTTGGGTTCGCGTCAACTGTTTCACAAAACGAAGCCTTCAGGAAACGGGTCATCTGAGGCCAGAAACACCTGACTGGTGCCCATCACCCATGCTTGTCCGGTGATCGTCGGAATCACCGCGGCTATGCCAGCGACCTGCGCGTCATCGACGAGGCGGCCCGTGAATGCCCGCCCTAGAAATGATTCATTGCGAAACTCTTGCTGCAGCGGCAATTCACCGCGTGCATGCAGTTGCGCCATGCGCGCTGAAGTGCCAGTGCCGCAAGGTGATCGATCAAACCATCCCGGGTGAATCACCATCGCGTGACGTGATTCACGCGCGGTGGAGCCGGGGGCGAGCACCTGCACATGATGGCAACCTTGAATCTCCGACTGCTCGGGGTGTATCGGTGGTGTGCTCGCATTGATCGCTGCCATCAACGCGAGCCCGCGCTCCATGATGGCGGCGGCGTTGGCTTGATCAAACTTCACGCCCAGGGATTCAGAGGTAACTATGGCGTAGAAATTTCCGCCGTAGGCCATGTCGTAGTCGACAACGCCTATGCCGCCAACATCAACCTGCTGGTCTAGCGCATGTGAAAACGACGCCACGTTGCGCAGCGTGACTGACAGGGCTTGGCCATTTTTGACCTCGACCGTTGCCTCTACCAAACCTGCTGGAGTGTCAAGGGGAATGACGGTCACCGGCTCGGTCACGTCCACCATGCCGGTCTCCACCAGCGCGGTGGCGACCCCGATAGTGCCGTGCCCACACATGGGCAAGCATCCGGACACTTCAATGAAGATCACTCCCCACTGCGCATCTGATCTCGTAGAGGGTTGAAGAATCGCACCGCTCATCGCAGAATGTCCGCGCGGCTCGTTCATCAACAACCGCCGCAGATGATCAAGATGGTTCACGAAGTACTCGCGCTTGGCCATCATGGTGCTTCCGGGCACCTCGCCCACGCCGCCGACGACAACTCGCGTGGGCATGCCCTCGGTGTGAGTATCAATCGTGTGCAGCACCCGCTGTGCGCGCATGAGCTAGCGGTATCCCTTGGCAAGGGCGATCTCGGTGTCCTGTCGAACCCTGGCTGCTGATTCAGGTGATAACGGAAGCCGCGGGGGGCGGCACGCGCCACCGAAACGACCTGCCACATCCATCGACAGCTTGATGGCCTGCACGAACTGAGTCTTGGAATCCCAGCGCAATAGTGAATGTAGATCCTTGTAGATCGGCAAGGCTGTGGCTACGTCACCAGCCATCGCCGTGTCATACAACGCACGACAGGCCGTTGGCAATGCATTGGGGTAGCCGGCAATCCACCCTCTGGCACCCGCTAAAGCCAACTCCACGACCACATCGTCAGCACCGATGATCAAATCAAGCTCTGGGGCAAGTTCAGCCAATTCATAGGCTCGCCGGACATCGCCGCTGAATTCCTTAACCGCCACAATCAACCCCTCGGCGTGCAGTGTGGCGAGCATCTGAGGTGTGAGATCGACCTTGGTATCAAAAGGATTGTTGTAGGCAATAATCGGCAAGGACTCGCGAGCTACTTCGCGATAATGCTCGAGCACAATTCGATCATCAGCCCGGTAGGCGTTGGGTGGCAACAGCATCACCGCACTTGCACCCGCCTCGGCCGCCTGCACCGTCCAACGACGGGATTCCCCCGACCCATAGGCGGCAACACCTGCCACGACTGTTCCGTTCACCGCTGCAGCAGCCTTGACCGCAGTGTCGACCACCTGAGCGCGTTCGTCGTCGGTAAGCGTCTGGTACTCGCCCAGCGATCCATTCACGACAACGCCATCGCAACCGTGCGTACACAACCACGCTACGTGCTCGGCGAAACGCTCAAAGTCGACGGCATCATCAGCCGTAAACGGCAGTGCCGCAGCCGTCAAGATGCCGTGCCAGGGAGTGGGAGATGTCATGAGTAATATATTACACACCCGCGAGGCTCGCGCTGATCCATCCCCGGCAGCCATCCGTTCGGGGACTCACGCTCGACGAAACGCCCCGGGCGTGAGTCCCAGCACCGATCGAAATTGTCGCGTAAACGAGCTTTGGTCATAGAACCCGCAAGCGGCAGCAATCTCACCGGCGGTCGCATCAGTCGTCGTGAGTAGATGCACCGCATGTTCCACCCGCAGGCGCTGCAACAGACCACGCGGTGACAATCCGAGCGTGCGTCGACACAGTCGCTCCAGTTGCGAGGTCGACAGTCCCGCAACGTCAGCTAACTGCGCGACACGCCAGGGCGCACCGGGCTCTGCGCGCACCTGAGCCAACATCCGGGCTAGACCCGCGTGCGCCGCGTCCATCTGCGCCTTGAGATCAACCGACAGCACCAAGACTCCCACCGGCTCATCGGCATCGTCGGTGAACCGCGACTTCGAGGTCAGATACCACCCCAACTGTCCATCGCTGCCCACGATCAGCTCGAGGTGTCCGGCCAGCGCATCGCCGGTGCTAATGACATGTGCGTCCTGGGCGGCATAAGAGGCCGCCAGTTCAGCGGCAAAGAAATCATCAACGGTGCCGCCAACGATCTCGCGGGCGTCACGTCCCACCCGTTGAGCGAAACCCGAATTGACGTAGAGGTATCGACCCTCTCGATCCTTGGCCGAGGCCATGACCTGCGGTAATCCGTCGACCAGTTCGACGAATACCCGCAGGGCCGAGGGGCGATTTGGTATTTTTTCGACAGCCACGGCCCCACTGTGACACAAGACAGAAACGCGGACTTCCGGTTGGGTTCGGCTATGACGAGTACAACCGCCGCACCCGCGTCCGTTGATTCACTGGCCGCAGACACCACGGTCACCAACCGGGCGATCTCTCGAGCCACGCGCCTGCTCGATGGTGCTCTGGCACAAACGAGCAGGCGCGAGCGCCGCAGCGCCCAGCGTCTGGGTCGGCTGCTGGCTGATGAAGCAGGGCGCGATCTGTTGTTGGATCTCACCGACCAGGTTTTACGTATCCGTGATCGCCACCGTGCGGCCCGACGCCTGCATGATCTGGTTGCGGGTGGTGTTCCCGCATCGCTGGGATTCATTGACGGCCTCGGGTTGCGAATGCTCGGCCTCATAGCTCCCCTCATGCCGTGGGTGGCAGAGCGCGCAGTGGATTGGCGCGTGGGTGGAGAAACCAAGGGCGTCATCCTGCCGGCGGAGAATCGGCCCTTCAGCCGCTACGTGGCCCAACGCTCGGATGCAGGATTTCGACTCAACATCAATGTCTTGGGTGAGGCCATCCTTAGCGACGCGGAGGCCGATGCGCGCTTTGACATGGTAGCTGCACGACTTCGCCGACCAGACGTCAATTACGTATCGGTCAAGATTTCGGCCCTGTGCGCAAACCTAGATGTGTTGGCCTGGGACGACTCCCTTGACCGCATCACGAAACGACTAGCCGAGTTGTACCGAATCGCTGCCGCACATAATTCCTTTGTCAATCTCGACATGGAAGAACACCGCGATCTGGACATGTCGGTTGAGGCATTCATAAGCGTCCTTGATCAACCAGAGTTTCATCAACTACGTGCGGGCATTGTTCTCCAGGCATATATGCCTGACTCGCATGCAGCTCTCGACCGGTTGTGCCAGTGGGCGAATGCTCGTTACGCAAACGGTGGCGCCGGAATCAAGATTCGTCTCGTCAAGGGCGCCAATCTCGCGATGGAGCAAGTGGAAGCCGAGCAGCACGACTGGCCTCAGGCTCCCTACCACACCAAAGATGATGTTGATGCCTCCTATAAGTTGATGCTGCACAACGCTTTATCCTGGGGTACCCCAGGCGCCGTCAGCCTTGGTGTTGCTTCACATAATCTCTTTGACGTGGCCTGGGCGCTGACCTTGCGTGATGAATTGAATGCCGCTGATCGCCTCGAAATCGAAATGCTGGAGGGTATGGCCCCGGCACAGGCGCGCGTGGTCCGTGATGAGTGCAACTCACTGCTGCTGTACGCACCCGTGGTGGAAAAGCGGGATCGCGACGCCTCTATCGCATACCTTTCTCGTCGACTTGACGAGAATTCCGGACCGGAGAACTTCCTGCGAGCACTGTTTGATTTGACCCCTGATTCTCCTGCCTGGCAACGCGAAACCGATCGCTTCACACGGTCACTTAGGCGCATCCATGAAGTGCCGACAACGACGTTTCGAGTACAAGATCGCACCAGCGAGCACATTCAATTCCCCACCGATGGTTCCTTCGACAATGTGGCTGATACCGACTTCACCACGCCCGCTAATCGTGTGTGGGCGGCGAACATTCTTTCCTCAGCCAGGCCCGCAGACCCCGCGCCAGTCGACACCATCGCCGGAGTCGATGAAGTAATTGCTCGCGCTATCAGTGCTCAGCAACAGTGGGCGGCGAGCACCTGGCAGTCACGCCGCGATCTGCTCGCCGTGATGGCCGAAACTTTGGCTGCACACCGGGGCGACCTACTCACCGTGATGGCCACCACCACTGGCAAGACTCTTCGCGAGGGCGATCCGGAGGTGAGTGAGGGCATCGACTTCGTTACCTACGCCGGACACCTCACCGTCGCGCACGAGGCTCTAGCAGCCGGTGAGAATTCGGCACTCACCTGGCAACCCCATCCGGTCACCGTTGTTGCCGGGCCGTGGAACTTTCCGTTCGCTATCCCTGTCGCCGGACTCGTTCACGCCGTGGCTTCGGGAGGCGTGGCGATTTTGAAGCCCGCCCCGGAAGCACGCGCGGTGGGCGCTCTGATCGTGTCGTTAATGCAGCAGGCCTGCGTCCAGGCCGGTGTATCCACCGATCTCGTACAGCTGGCCTGCACACCGGACACGGAGGTCGGTGCGCACCTAATCACTCACGACGACGTATCCAAGGTGATTTTGACCGGCAGTTTCGCAACCGCCGAAATGTTTCATACCTGGAAGCCCACCCTGCGGCTCAATGCTGAGGCGAGCGGAAAGAACTCACTAATCATCACTGCCGCAGCAGATATGGACCAGGCGATCAAGGACCTCGTCAAGTCTGCTTTCGGCCATGCCGGGCAGAAGTGTTCGGCAGCGAGTTTGGCCATCGTGGAGGCATCCGTCTTTGATGACCCGAGTTTCGCATCCAGGTTGGCCGATGCCGCTCGGTCGCTGACCACGGGTGCTGCACTTGATCCGGCGACCATCGTCGGCCCGGTTATCGCCGAACCTAGCGGCGCCCTCGCCCAAGCACTAACGTCGCTGGGAGCAGAAGAGAGTTGGCTGGTTGCCCCGCGCGAGCTAGCCCCGCGTACCTGGACTCCGTCCGTGCGATGGAATACGCAGCCTGACTCGTGGTTCCACCTGACCGAGTGTTTTGGCCCGGTGCTGGGGATTATGCGTGCAGACAACCTCGACCACGCCATCGATCTGCAAAATGCCACGCAGTACGGACTCACCGGTGGGCTGCACAGCCTTGATCCCGGCGAGATCGACCTATGGCTGGACCGCGTGCAAGTGGGCAATGCCTATGTCAACCGGCACATCACCGGTGCGATCGTGCAGCGACAGCCCTTCGGTGGCTGGAAGCGCTCGAGCATTGGCGCGGGCGCTAAGCCCGGTGGCCCGGGCTACCTGCACAATTTCGGCACCTGGAACTGCGCAAGCGACGACGTCGATGCGGCAACACGATCCCTGCAGTCGGCCTGGGACAACCACTTCGGCATCGATCACGATCCAACCGGACTGCGATCTGAGCGCAATATTCTGCGGTATCACCCACTGGATGGCGTCGTCGTGGTGTGTGACGAGAACACCCCGGCCGGACACAAAGCAATCGCCTCTGCTGCCGCACGACTGTCAGGCACGCCGCTCATCTGGGCGGATGATGACCTTATCAACACACTGTCCACACTCAACGTTGAGCGACTTCGACTCCTGGCACCGGTCAGCGATGACGTACTCGCTGCCGCGCACGCGGCGGGCATTGCCGTGGATGATCACCCGATGTGTTCAGTTGGTGAAATCGAACTGGGGCACTGGGTGAAGGAGCAAGCCATTTCGATCACCCGCCACCGCCATGGGCGCTTGCTGAACTAGCCGCGCGTCTGATTGCGCCCGAGTTGATCGATCATGCGATCCACCTCGGTCAAGATCGCACCACCAAGCACGAGCGCACCGGTATCGTCCAAAGTCTTCAGGCTCGCAGCCGATCGCATGCGTTCTTCGGCCACGGCGTCAAGGGCACGCAGGACTCCGGTCGGCGGCTCGCCTCCCTCCCCAATCAACGTTGACATTGCTGAGGCGTGCACTTCCAGGGCAGCCCCGGTGGAGGTGAGCATCGCTCCCAGACCATCAGGCACTGCGACATCACCGCGGGCAGTGGCATCGAACAGGCCACGAGCGATGTCGTTGACCTGGGCAGTGGTTTGCGAGATGACGGTGAACTGATCACGAATCGCCTGGCCACGAGTTGGCCGGGAGCGCGCAGCGTTAGCCATCATCGGGCTGCCCATGGCCAGATCGTCGAGGGTTTCCCCCATCTTGCGGACTTCGACCGCAAGACTCCTGCTGGTGGTGAGCCACTCGGCGGCCTGCCTTCGCGTGCAGCCATCAGAAGTATCTCGCCCAATCTGCACCAGCAAAGCCCCCAGGCGATAACTGATATCTGATAACTGCTCTGTCACGCGCTCCTGTGGCCGCTCTGGATGAGCGATGAATGAAAATACGACTCCTACCACCACACCGATCAAAGTGGCAAAAATGCGCTGCACCACAACATCATTGGTGATGCCCTCGCCCAGCACGTAAACGAACAGAGCCATAGCGGGTACCTGCAGCGAGCCATCAGAACCCAACCGCATGACGCGACCGATGACCAATGACACGGCAACAAGAACACCGGCCGTCCACACGTGCAAACCCCACACCTGGTAGAGCGCGAAGGCAGCGATCATGGCAGCGGCGGTGGCGGCCACCAGAGAAACTCCGGTACGTAAGGAACGATTGAGGGATAACGCCACCGTCAACACCGAAGCGACGGCTGCGGGCACCGGGGCGGCAATTCCGACCACGGAGGCAGCGGCCCATGCAACTGCGGCGGCCACCGAGGTGACCATGATCCACCAGGCGGTGACCCAGGTGCGCGCGAGGCCGCGAGCTGAACGCCCGGCCAGGCTCGTTGGACGGAATCGCCCAGCCACATGGTCGAGGCGAGCCTGGATCGCACGCGAGAAGGTGCGAAGTAACTGTCCGGGAGTACGCGGCGAGACGCGGTGACCCGCGCTGGACGCGGCGGTACTGCTCATAACGGGGCCTCCAGGGGCATCACCAAAGTGTCGCATTAATGTCTCAAAAGTGTCTCATTTCCCTGGCAGGCTTACTCCGGCGGGGCCTGACCCAGCACACCCGAACGTCGAGCCGCCAGCACGGCGTCGTGCCGTGAGTGCACGTGGAGTTGGCGATACACATGCAAGGCGTCGGCACGTACCGTCGCGGCGCTGTAGCCCAGTCGGGTCGCAATTTGGGAGTTGGTGCAGCCCTCGGCCATTAGTTCGAGCATCTGCACCTGACGCGTGGTCAGGCGCGGGTTCAGCACAGGTTCGTCGGGCACCCCTCGGATCGGTGAATACTGGCGTAGGTGCCAGCCCAATAATTCGGTAATCGATGACCACACCAAGGCATCGGGGTCGAGTCCACCAGGGGCGGAAAAACTTATCGCCAACGCACCAACGGTCAGTCCGCGGTCTCGCACGGGCAAAACCATGGTGATCACACCGGCCGAGGTCATGCCATGCAGACCCGGGTATCGCTCCCCCAAATCTCGATGGCTGTCAAAGATCAGGGGTTTGCCGGTACGCACAGCATCAGTGAGCGGATTGTGGGTCCATATCGAAACCCGTGCCGTTGCACTGAGGTCATCGCTTGCATACCCATAACTACCGACGACGATCAACTGGCCGTTCATGTCCATATGCGCCAGCACCGCCCCACGGGCGGACGCCTCGAAGAGAACCTCAAGCACGAGGCTGCGCATCAGCATCATGGAATCGGCAGCATCAGAGATCACGCCGATCATGCGCTGCAGTGCTCGAAGGTCGTTGATGGCAGCGACTTCCTCATCTGCTCGTGCGGGTCAGGTTCACATCCAGGTGAGGATCACCGATGTGAACCGCGCGCAACCACACGCAAGGGTGAATCTGTGGACTACAGGAGTCTGGAACATCTGTTCGCGGTCCTGAGCCCGGATAGTCGGGTTATAGCCATTGCTAAGCCGGCTATTTTCTATCACCAGCGCTGCCAGCTCTAGTCAGCCGGCTCACTCAAGAGCACACGACCTGAATTGGCATCTACGTAGACCTCTGAACTACCGCCGGAGCCCCGCACGATGACCGACCACACGACGATGCCGTCTTCCCGATCAAGATCGAATGCGGTGACGCGACCACCTGTCTGAGCCGCGAGGGCTGCCGTGATGCCCTCCTGGGCGGTCAGTGCAGGCAGGGTGCCGCGAGCGAGGTCAGACAATCGCTCGGGCTGCTCACGCAGTATCTCGCCCGTCACTGCATCAACGTAGACCTCAATACCTTCGATGTTTGGGTCGCGGACCTCAATCGACCAGGCAGAGCGACCTGCCTCATCGGTGAGGTCACCCTCAACAGCAACCCCTGCCACGGAAGCCAAGGCCACCTCTATGGCAGCGGTCACATCCAGCTGAGCATCGGTAGTTATCGGCGTGGACGTTGGCTCGGACGTCGCAGTTGCCGTGACGGTCTGCGTGATGACGGTGTCGCTCGTGCCCGAACACGCCACCAACATAAGTCCGGCAAGCCCCACCAAGGCCGTGATGCTCAATGTGCTTTTCATACATTTCTGTCTACCCCGACCCGCGCCTTCGGGGCAAGCCACGGCACACGAACGCCGGGCAAGGTTTCCCTCACCCGGCGTTCGTGTGTACGTGTGATCAGGACAGGTCGAATCGATCCAGTTCCATGACCTTGACCCAAGCCGCCACGAAATCTCGTACAAACTTCTCGTCGCTGTCTGAACTGCCGTACGCCTCAGCCACGGCACGCAGTTGGGCATTTGACCCGAAGAGCAGATCTACCCGACTAGCGGTCCACACCTGTGCACCGGTGCTGCGGCTGCGTCCGATGAAGGACTCCTCGTCACCGTCGACCGGCTCCCACACGACACCCATGTCCAGCAAATTGGTGAAGTAATCGTTGGTGAGCGCCTCGGGCGTGGAGGTGAATACACCCATCGAAGTCTGCGGCACATTGGTATTGAGCATCCGCATGCCGCCGACAAGCACCGTCATCTCAGGCACAGTCAGTGTCAGGAGGTTTGCGCGGTCAACGAGCATGTGCTCGGAGGCCACCACATGACCCTTGCCCAGATAGTTGCGGAACCCGTCAGCGGTGGGCTCTAGGTTCGCGAACGACTCGATGTCAGTCTGCTCTTGGGTGGCGTCAGTGCGACCGGGCGTGAACGGCACCGTGATGGTGTGGCCGGCATTGGCCGCAGCCTTTTCCACACCCGCTGCACCGGCCAGAACGATCAGGTCAGCAAGTGAAATCTGCTTGGCACCTGAGTTGGCGTTGAAGTCCTGCTGCACGCCCTCGAGCGTGGACAGGATTTGAGCCAGCTCATCTGGATTGTTCACCGCCCACCCTCGTTGTGGCTCGAGGCGAATGCGCGCTCCGTTGGCACCGCCACGCTTATCTGAGCCACGGAAGGTTGATGCTGAGGCCCATGCGGTCGAGACGAGTTGACCGACGCTTAGGCCGGTGGCGAGCACCTTGGCCTTGAGGGCGGCAACATCGGCGTCATCCACCAGGGGATGCGACACAGCAGGCACCGGGTCTTGCCAGATCAGCACTTCGCTGGGCACCTCTGCACCCAGGTAGCGTTGAATCGGGCCCATGTCGCGGTGGGTCAACTTAAACCAGGCGCGAGCGAAAGCATCGGCGAAGTCGGCCGGGTTTTCCATGAACCGGCGCGAGATGGGCTCATAGATCGGATCCATCCGCAACGCGAGGTCGGTGGTGAGCATGACCGGGGCGTGCGTCTTGCTCGCATCGTGCGGGTCAGGAACAGTTGTTTTGGCCGCAGCGTCCGTGGGAATCCACTGGTGGGCACCGGCTGGGCTCTTGGTCAATTCCCACTCGTACTTGAACAGAGTTTCGAAGTAGCCGTTGTCCCAGGTGATGGGCGTTGGCGTCCAGGCACCTTCAAGGCCGGAGGTAATGGTGTCGTTGCCATTACCGGTGCCAAAGGAGTTTTTCCAACCTAGCCCCTGCTCCTGCAAGGGTGCGGCCTCCGGCTCAGGCCCCATGTGGCCTTCGGGGTTGGCAGCACCATGGGTCTTACCAAACGTGTGGCCACCAGCGATCAGCGCAACTGTTTCTTCATCGTTCATGGCCATCCGGGCGAAGGTTTCGCGGATATCGCGGGCCGAGGCGAGCGGGTCGGGTACACCATTGGGGCCCTCGGGGTTGACGTAGATGAGGCCCATCTGCACTGCAGCCAATGGGTTTTCCAGCACGCGGTCGCCGCTGTAGCGCTCATCAGCCAACCACGCTGCCTCTGGGCCCCAGTAGGTTTCATCCGGCTCCCACCCATCAGCGCGACCACCGGCAAAACCAAAGGTCGTGAAACCCATGTTCTCCATCGCTACGTTGCCAGCGAGCACCATGAGATCGGCCCATGAAAGCTTCTTTCCGTACTTCTGCTTGATCGGCCACAGGAGACGACGGGCCTTATCAAGGTTGGTGTTGTCAGGCCAACTGTTCAACGGTGCGAAGCGCTGCATGCCCGCACCGGCGCCACCACGGCCATCACTGGTGCGATACGTGCCGGCACTATGCCAGGCCATACGTACGAAGAACGGGCCGTAGTTGCCGTAGTCGGCCGGCCACCATTCCTGCGAGTCGGTCATCAATGCGGCCAGGTCGCTCTTCACCGCTGGCAGATCGAGGGATTCAAACTCCTCGGCATAGTCAAAAGACTTGCCCATCGGGTCGACGGCGGGCGGGTCGAGGGCCAGAATGCGCAGGTTGATCTGATTGGGCCACCAGTCGCGGTTGTACGTGCCCTCTGCGGGGGTGCGGTGTAGTGAGCCGGTGACCGGGCACTTGCTGTCGTTGGACATGTATGTCTCCTGTAATTACCGGGTGATGTGGTGGGTGTGGCACTCGGGGCATCGCCCCCAGTAGGCAACCTCGGCTTCATCAATGACGAATCCTTGGTCATTTCGGGCAGTCAAGCAGGGAGTGTCGCCGACCGCGCAGTCAACGTCGACAACGCAGCCGCAATCGCGGCAAATGAGATGGTGATGGTTATCGCCAACGCGATCTTCGAATAACGCGGGCGAACCCTCAGGCTGAATGCGCCGCAGGAGCCCGACTTGAACGAGCACATGGAGTGCGTCATAAACCGATTGCTTCGAAATGGATCCGATCTCGGCCCGTGAGGCCTCGGCAACTTCGTCCGCCGTGATATGCGGCTTGTGTGAAACGGCCTGCATGACCGCCAGCCGTTGAGCGGTTATGTGGTGGCCGTGTTCGCGCAGCATGTCGACCCAACGATCGGTGTCGGTGCGCACATGAACCATGACCCCACCGTATCGAGAGTTTTGGACTCAGTCAAAGTTTACCAATGTTCGCCTATGAGGCCGCTACAGTTCGGCGTAGCGGTGCAGCGAGGAAGCACCCAGACGTATCTGAGGAGGACACCATCATGAGTGAAGAGAACCCCGTCGTCGTGCAACCGGCCAAGCCGACCGTGACCGCCAGCGGCGAACCGATCAGCCCTAAGTCCCGCGCTGTGGCGGCGATCTTGGCCTGGTTCCTCGGCATCTTTGGTATTCACCGGTTTTATGTCGGCAAGAACGGTACGGGCATCTTGATGATCGTGACGCTCGGCGGTATCGGCATCTGGACGCTGATCGACTTCGTCATGATCGTGGTCGGCTCGTTCCGAGATAAGGAAAACCGCGTTCTCGCCAACTGGTGATCCCGCGAAAAAGAATCGGGCGAAGATTTCAAGGTGACTGGGGTTTGGCGCGGCGAGTCGCTATCGGCACCATGACGAGCATGGCCGCCCCCACCAACACCCACGAAATCACGCCCACTGATTCTTGATCGGCGAGCAGCGCGTCGGTAATGATGCGGATGCCGAAAATGCCCACGATCCAGGCTCCGGTGATGATGATCCCCGGCCCGGCGAACCAGTCGCTCATCCATTGGCGCGCCTCCCGCTTCACGCCCGTACGCTGCTGCTGAACCACCGCGCGCACGACCATGACCAAGACCGGCCACACCAAAATGGCGATCGACCCGAAGATGGCGATGAATCCCTGCATACGTACACAATGCCGATAGTTGGGCAAAGGCGCATGCGCGACCCCGGCATTACCGAGCGCAAGCCGAGGGATCCCCTCCAATATCGGACAAAAAGCTCCAAAGCGGCGGGTCGTCGTCACTGCCGCCGGCGGCGCGAGGGCGGTGGGCGGCGCGATCCGTGGCGTTCCAACAACTCCCTCGTGGATCCATCACCTCGAATCCGCTGACGAACTGCCCCGATTCGGCGTTTGGCCTGAGAGACCGCCGCTGAGTGATCAACAATCGGGTCGGGGTACTCGTCTCGTTTTTCGGGTGCCACTAGCCACGGTGTAGCCAGCAGATCAAGGGGAACGTCGCGCAATTCCGGGACCCACCGACGCACGAACACACCGGTCGGGTCATGATCAAGTTGTTGCTTCACCGGGTCGTACACCCGTAGGGCGTTCATCCCGGTCACACCGGACTGCATTTGAATCTGCGGCCAGTGGATGCCGGGGTCGTAGTCGGCAAACCAGCGCGCCAAAATGCCGCCGGTTGTCTGCCAGGGCAGCCACAGGTCGTACGAAGCAAATGATGTGAGCATTGAACGCATGCGAAAGGTGGTCCAACCTGTTGATGCCAATGATCGAGCAACTGCATCAACCATCGGGTAACCAGTTCGCCCATGCGTCAACGCGTGAAGTGCGTCGTCATTAGGAGTATCCGGTCGAAGGCCATCGAACGCCGGATGCAGCGAGCGTTGTTCGATAAAGGGAGCATCCTCGAGTTTCTGGGTGAAGTGATCTCGCCATGCGAGACGTTCGGCGAAGGCAAACATGGACTTGCGTGGTGCGGCCGGTTCCCCCGCACGCACCTCCGCACGCTTGTGCACCTCTCGTGCGCTTAACGTGCCCAGTGCCAAATGAACCGATAGGCGCGAGCAGCCGTTCCAGCCACTAACCGGGCTAGATAGATTCCGCTCATAGCCCACCGATCGCTCGGTCAGCCACGAACGCATGACCTGGCGCCCAGAGACTTCACCGCCTGGCTGGCGATCCACCATCGTCTCGACCACAACACCGAGCTCGGCGAGGTCGGGAATCGGACCTGGATCAACTCCGCTTGATCGAATCGCCGTCGGCACCGGTACGAGTGGCAGGGAAAACTGCTGCATCCGCTGCTTGCTCCAACGATCACGCGATGCAAGACCGCGCACCGCACCACTTTGCCGATGTTCGAGGTACTGCACGCTGCGCTGTCGACACCATTGCGCCACATCTTCGTCGCGCTGCCAGGTGGTCAGCACGCCGAACTCCTCGTGTGAATGGACTGTCGCGAAGGGATGAGCGCGATGTAGTTCGTCAAACACGTCAGTGACCTCGCCCACACGCACGATCAGCGGTGCACCGGCGGCGGCTAGAGACTCGCGCAGATCGCGCAGACTCTCACGAACAAGTTGCACGTGACGCCCGGCGGTATGTGGGTGAGTGAGAAGGCTGGGTTCAAAAATGTAGATGGGCAACACGGGCCCGCCGGTGTCGACGGCGGCACCTAACGCGACGTTGTCATGAATGCGAAGATCGCGCTTGAACCACACCACCTGCACATCGCGACGACCCACGCCCTGAGCCTATGGACACGAGAGAGTTCTCGCCTGCTCTAGCTATGTGCGTCGTGGTGGTGGGTGGGTGGTCCAGTGTTTGTGGTGGAAGCGTTGGTGGAAGGTGAGTTGGGTGTTGGCGTCACCGTGCATGGTCCAGTCGCCGTGGTGGATGAGCCGGTGATGGTAGTAACACAGGCCAGCGAGGTTGATCATCGTGGTGTGGCCACCGTGTGAGGCGTAAATAATGTGATGGACCTCATCGATGCGTTGCGCGCAGTGGGGGAACCGGCAGTGGGTGTCGCGTGAGATGACGGCTTTACGGATGTGGGCTGGCACGGCACGGACATTTTGCAGCGTGGCGATGATCTGTCCCTCAGCGTTGATCATCAGTGGGCTGATCACCCCATCACAGGCCAGACGTTGAGCACTGGCCGCGGTGACGGCGGCATGGGGGACCCCGAACCGTTCTAGGACACCCATCGCGTGGTGTTGGGAATCAGCGAGCAAGGAATCCAACGCGATAGTGACCGACAGTACGGGCCGGGCACCATTGACCTGGGGTAACACGTAACTGCCAGCCTCATCGCGGGCAGCTACCGCGGCGGTGACTAGGCGCTGCAAAGCATCAACATTGCGTTGACTCACCGCCACCCACGCCTCCCCCTCACATTCAAGTGCAGGTGCAGATGCAGGTGCGGGTGCGGGGGTGGTGGCATCGGGGGTGGTGGTCACATCGCGGCGGGCAGCCTCTAGGGCGTTGACAAACAGTGCCCCGACCTCAGGGGGCAACAGCCCATCGACTCGTACCGCACCATGCAGGGTGGTCGAGGCACGCAGGTAGTAGTCGTGACGGCGGTCATGGCCATCAGCATCGACCGCATCCGGGTCCACCCGATGACACAACGCGAGCAGGTCACGTTCGAACCGGTGAGGATCAGCGACCCGCGCCAGTTCCACAATATGTTCCTCCGCCTGGGTCAACATGATCCCCAACCGGGGAAACCTTTGATGGGCTTTGGCTAACACCTGCAGATGCCCCGCCGAGACCACACCATCGCCAAACGCGGCCCCCATCACCCGATACTTTCGCTGCATGATCCCCAACCGGGTCATGCGGGCGACCCCACCACGGGAATCATTCACCCGACCAGTGATCCATGCCTGACCTGACCGGGCCCCATCCACACCCCACGCACCCTACACACAAAACCGGTCAGCCAACCGGGCCTGCGTGGCCTCGAGTTGTCTGAGCTGGGCCCCCAACGCCACCACCACCTCACCCACACCAGCACCGGGCAGATCAGCGGCATCAATATTGGCGAGCACCTCAAGGCCCTGGGCCACCATGGCGACCCCATCAGCAACACTAAAGGCACATCCCCCGTTATCGAACATGTGTACGAGTATACGTCAAGCCACCGACAACGACAACCCCCGACACCCACTAAAAATGTTGCAGCACAATAACTTTATCCACAGGAGAAAAGTGTCCCTAGGCAATCTGTCTAGTAACCAACGACTTGAAGACACCGTCTATAGCCATGAGTTCATCGAATGTGCCCGACTCCACAGCGACTCCAGCATCGAGCACGACGATGAGATCAGCAGAACGGATAGTCGAGAGTCGATGCGCCACGATTACGCGTGTTGCGTTGAGCTCGGTCATGGCGTTGGTGACTTCTAGTTGACTTGCATTGTCCAGCGCACTGGTCGCTTCATCAAGAATGAGAATCGCCGGTTGCCGGACAAGGGCACGAGCCAACAGGATTCGTTGAGCCTGTCCGCCTGACACGTTGCTCGGGTCAACAATTGTTTGCATCTTCATGGGCATTGCACGAATATCGTCTGCCAGCGCAGCTTTCTCGGCCGCCGCCCACGCTTTGTCCTCATCGGTTGAAGTCGCGCCCAGGATATTACGAATGATCGTGCCGCGAGTGATCGCGCCGTCTTGAACCACCACCCCCATTTGGGCACGCACAAGGGTCGGATCCAGGCTTCGCAGGTCGCGTCCATCAAACAACACCTGGCCCTGTTCAGGCGTGTCAAAACCAAGGAGCAGTCGCGTAATGGTCGACTTACCAGCGCCTGAGGGGCCGACTAGCGCCACCATCGATCCCGCTGGTACCGCGAGGTCAAGGCCCTTGAGAACTCGAGGCCCGTCATGGGTGTACCGAAACACGACGTCTCGCAACTCAATATGGCCGCTGAGTCGACCTGGATCCTGACGACCAGCAGATACCTCCGGCAACTCCTCCATGATGGGCGCGAGCAGGTTGAACGTTGGCCCAGCATTAGCCAGGGGTGAAATTAGCGATGAAAGACCAGCGATGGCGGCAAACACGAGTCCATAGGCGCTGGCAAAAGATAGGTAATCAGCGGTGCTGATCGGCGCGGTGTCTCCTGACCAACTCAGCAGGATGACCAAATAGAACGCCGCCGAGGCACCTGAAGCACCGAAGATGAACCACGAACTCATGCGGCCGACGACGAGAGTTTCGCGCGACTGAGCAACTGCCTGCCGACGGGCGATATCGAAATAACGTGCTTCCATTTGTGGCTCAGCCGAGGCGAGACGGATCTTGACGATGCCACGCAACATCTGAACCATCCACCCATTGGCCTCACGCTGAGCTGCGAGTGTCAACGTTGCGTACCTTGAGATAGATCGAATCGCAATGGCGAGCACTACACTGCAAATGAACAAGAACCCTGTGCCTGCCAGCCCTAGCCTGACGTCGTAATAGAACATCAATGCGAGATTGACAACGGCGAAAACGGCCGCAAGCAACGCACTAATGACCTGGGCACTGAGAAGTGCCTGCAAACTGTCGACTGCCATGACCCGCACCGTGAGGTCACCTGAGCTGTAGCGCCTAAAGAAACTAGCGGGCAGCGAAAGCACTCTATCCCACATAGCGGCCTGTGCCGTGAGTGTGGCGCGTTGCGAAATAGCCGACACCGTGAAGTTCTGCACCATGGTGAATACGAAAGCCACACTGGCGGCAATGATGAGCGCGCCGCCAATTTGCAGGAGGCGTGAACTTTCACCGGAGGGGATGATGCTAGCGATGGTCACGTTGGTCAGCACCGGAGTGAGTAGGCCAAGCATCGCAACTCCGAAAGCCATGAGGGCCGCAAAACCCCACAGGCCGTTCATACCTCGTGTTCCCAATCGCACAATGTCGCGAACCCGAATCGACCTGTCTTGCGCCAATGGCGGGTAAATCTCATATGCAGTCGGAACAAGCTGATCACGTACTTCAGAAGTCAGTGGCAGAGCTCGCGGGTCGGTAGGTCGTTGGATGGCATACCCGCGACCGGATCGAAACAGTGCGACAGGTGTCGGTTTCGAACCAGGGACAATCAACGTGGCTAGATAAGAACTTCGTGACGCTTGCTCCCATCCAGGTGTCAACGTGACCGTGCGGTACCTCACTCCGCAGGTGTGTGTGATCAACCTGATCGGATCATGTGCAGCCTTGAGTTCGTCGATGGTTGGCGACTTGACTGGAAAGTTCAGGTGAGCACCCAACATCGTCATGACTGCGATAAGCGGCTGGATAGAGGTGTCAACGACAGGGTCCTTGAGCGTGTGGCTGGAGTACTCAAAGGTCGTGAGCGCCTGGTTGTAGACGGAGAATCCCGCCTCAGCCGCTGCTTTCGCCGTGGTATCTCGCCGATTCTTCGCGTCTTCGCGAGCAGACTGCACAACGGTTACGAAGGTCGGTGCAAACTGCGCAAGCTCGGCTGACGCGAGATCGCTCGCCGAATCTCCCAACTCATCACTGACCCGAGCTGCGAAGGTCGACGTCATTTCCTGCGTGATCTCAGGAGCAGGATCAAGTAAACGAGCAACCCCACCCTGTCGCGGCACAGCGATGAGATCAAGCCCATCAGCACCTAGCGCTTGATCTCCATGGGTGAGCGTTGCCACCGGAAAGCGAACTCCACCTTCATCCCGTGAAAACAGATCTACCGTGCCAGCGGTTACTTCCACCACGCTGCCGGTTGCGGGCAGCGCGACAATGCGTGCGTCTTCAGTGTCATGCGTGGCATTAGGTTCCGACATCGCCACCATCTCCTGCATCAGACACCATCTGCGCGTACGCTCCCGCAGCGGCCATTAAGTCATCGTGCGTGCCCCGCTCCAAAATTGCCCCAGCGTGACCCAGCACGATGATTTCATCGGCATCGCGAATCGTGCTGAGGCGATGAGCAACGATCAAGCACGAGAGGCCTCGATGGCGAAGCGCCTCATCAACGGCTTGCTCCGTAACATCGTCCAGGGCACTCGTTGCTTCGTCCAAGATGATGACGCGGGGGTTGCGCGCCAACGCTCGAGCGATTTCGATGCGCTGACACTGTCCACCGCTGAAGTTACGTCCCGTCTCGTCGACTCGGCAATCCACGCCATTGCTGCGGGCGAGTACATCGTCAAGGATCTGAGCGTCACCTAACGCTCGCTCGATCTGATCGGTGGGGATTGTGGAGTCCCACAACGTCACGTTCTCTCGAACCGTTCCTTCAAACAGCACAATGTCTTGATCAACCTTGGCGATGTAACGTTCCAACGCACCTAAAGGCCACTGCGCTAGCGGGCGTCCGTCGTACAGCACCTCACCGGTTCGTGGTTGGTACAGGCCGGCGGCAAGATTTGCCACGGTGGTCTTTCCAGCCCCTGAGCCGCCCACCAAAGCAACTCGATGGCCCGGTTTGAGTTCCAGCGTAAGGCCGTCAATCACCAGCGGGCCGTTGTCGGAGTATCCGAATGAAACATTGTCGAGCACGATGCTGCCTGTATACGGGGGCAGTGGAGCGTCGGCCGTGAGAGCCGGTCGATCGAAACGTGAGTCTTGCTCATTTGCCAAAACGTCGTCCAACGCCTGCAAGCTGGAGGTAACGATCTGGAGTTGGCCACCGGTTGCCATCAGCGTTTGAATCGGACTGTTGAGGTTGGCGGCGAGCGCGCTCACGGCCAAAAGTCCACCGAGAGTGAATGAGCCCTCCATGACTAACCATCCGCCCAGCACCAGGATGCTCGCACTCGTCAACGAGAACAGCAGTCCAGGAAAAGCGACCAGCAATGCCGAACTCGGCACGAGAGCGGCGGTCGCGCTGACGTAATCAGATTGCTGGCCGGTCAAGCTCGTGAAGACATCGTCTTCCATGCCGGTGGACTTCACCGTCTCAATACCTTGAATGGACGCGGTAGTCGTACCACGAAGTTCGTTTTGGCGACGGATCACTCGACTTTGGGTGCTCGTTCGCTTATCCATCACGAGCCGAAGAAGCACGACGTTAGCAAACGAAAGGAGCAGCACGACAAGGCCAATGAGCCAACTGTAATAAATCAAGAGCGCCGCATAGCCGATTGCCCCGATCAGAGCGATGCCAGCAGTGCCCATTTGAGTGGCCAAGAGCGAGGCCACGGTTGAGTTATAACCAACGCGTTGGGAGAGGTCGCCGGTCGAGCGTTCGTCATAGAACCGCAACGGCAGGTGGATCAGCCGATCGACGAAAGATGCTGTGCCAACGAGGGTCAACTTTGCCTGAAGCCGGGTTATCACTCCGTACTGGAGCAGGGTCATGCCACCACGGAGCAAACCGATAATGAGCAGGATCGACATGAGTGTGACGAGGAGTCGACGATCAGAACTCTCGAGTACCCCGTTGATAAACAACTGGCTGACCGGAGCAAGAACCAAACCCAGCAGCATCGCGATGAGACCGGTAGCGATCGCGAAATTTACTCCACTCTTGCTCTTGCGTAGACGTTTCCAAAGGCCCGGTGTGGCACGGTATCGATGTCCGGCAGGAACGAAAGAGTCAGACTTCGTGAAGGTGATCGCTGCACCCGAATACATGGCGGCAAAGTCTTGGGAATCAACGGTGTAGCGGCCACGCGCAGGGTCATTGACATAGAAAGTTCCGCCGTGGGCTCCCTCAAGCACCACGAAGTGTGAACGTCGAACCCAGATGATGGCTGGAGTCGACATGTCATTGAGGTCGTCGATCGTGCCGCGGTGACCTTGAGGCTCGAGCCCGTACTGTTCGGCCGCCTGCATGATCGCGATGGCGCTGGCCCCGTCACGTGACACCCCGCAGGCCGCACGCAAGGTGTCCAGGGTCTCCCACCGGCCGAAGTACGCGAGCACCATGCCCAGGCTTGCCGCACCGCATTCGACCTGCGCTTGTTGCAATATCGTCGGCACCTTGACGCGTTCGGGGCTGGTGATCACCGCCGTGCCTGGCGCCGCCGGGGCAACATCCGGCTGGGTCATTCATTGCCCCCGAATAGCAGGTCAATCGGGTGAATGTAGGCATAGGTATTCGTGATCTCGACGATCTCACCCGGAATAGGAATGGGAGATCCGTTATCGGGCCAACTATCCAAGGTCAACAGAACTCGATAGGGAAATCCACCAGCATCGTCGAGCCACTGCTGTGCTAGCGGTTCAGAAGCGCTTTCAGCCAACATTGCCTGAAGCGAGGACGGACTCTCCCCCACGTCATCGATGGTGGCCTCAGACTGGGTTGTGACGTTGGACGACACATTGGACACGGTCACCTGAACCGTGTCGCCCTTCGTGATCGTTTCGGCAATCGTGGCCGGCACAAACGTGACTATCTTGACTTGGCTCGACGTGTCGACAAGCGTCACGAGCGTGGCGAGCGCATCCCCGGCCTCTACACCTTGGCCCTCCTCCACATAAAACTCCGTCACCCGACCCGAAGCACCGGCGAGAACGTCGACCGTGGGGCCGCCATCAAACTCGGCAATCGAGGCAATAACGGAGTCATCTGACTTTGGCCCGTCGACCGGGGTCGGAAGTGAGACGATGCCTGACGTGGGGGCGCTGATCACCTCACTGTGGTAGAGCGCCGAGACCGTGCCAACGGCTGATACCTGTTGAGGAAGCGAGCCCACAAATGACCACACCAACACGACACCAATTGCAGCCAGGGTGACCCATAGTGCCCACCAGCCGTGCGGGGTCGTCGTTCGAGTGACCTCGTCAAGGGATTCTGGGCTTGCCGATGATGCGGAACCTGTTGTCGAAACTGACTCAGGCATCTGATTGATCCCTTCAAAGCCCTTCAGGTGAAGCGCATCTAGTGCGCCACTGCCCACGCCGGACGACTGCATCCTAGAGGTTGCCTGCCTCGGGGCAGCCAGCCCCCATTCAGGTACTTGGTCATCGTGCGTGTTTTCACCTGCATCAGGGTCGCTCGACCAAGTAACAAGCCCACGCTGTCCTATACGTTGCCATCGGCGACCGGCGTCTACGTCAGCGCCGGCCCACCACCTAAAGGAGCATCACATGAGCAATACTTTCCACGAAACCGCCAAAGCTCTCGCCGAGAACGACGAGTTGCGCAACAAGGTCATGACCGCAGGTTCAGCTGAAGAGCGCGCTGCTGTTCTGCGTGAGGCTGGCGTACCCGTGCCCACGCACGCCGACATCAATGCTGCCCACGCCGAGGCGAACATGGCCGGAGTCGACGGCGGCAACACCACGACTTCC